>UOEP01000039.1_pt1 | contig 27766 bp, 23 predicted proteins | sample 1989931 | NCBI WGS metagenome assembly UOEP01 (sample SAMEA4712198, study PRJEB27164) | hydrothermal vent metagenome | biome: marine basaltic hydrothermal vent biome; feature: marine hydrothermal vent; material: mineral | place: Pacific Ocean | collected 2011-06-14/2011-07-23 | depth 1691 m
CCTTCGCGGGTTTTTATGCTTTTATGAAAAGTGTCGTCTTCTCCCCATTTTTTCAATATGTCCTTATTGACCTGGGATAAGTCTAACTGCTTGTATTCCTGAAATCTACTACTCATCAATTTGAAATTGTATACCTGTATTTTAAAAAAAGTACAAATATAGGAATTTTTTTACCTGTATTAGGAGTGCATAAGGCAGGCTTATTCCTTATTGGGTGTTTGTCTTCTTGAAAAAGCCCCCACAACGTTTTTAGATGATCCCCGTTTTGCCCGGGCGGATATGGTCTAAATAGTGTTTGTCCATAAAGTCCGTCTTCTGCGTTACTCTTGTCTTAAGAACCTGTCATTTACAAAAGTAAACTCCTGATTCTTAAGACTTCGAAAGCCTTGAAGGCGAACATTCTGAACCAAACACTTACTTTATAGACAGACACTAAATAGTGTTTGCACGAAAACTCTGTCTCTGATAAGAAAACGTCAAGAATGAGGCTTTTGCAGTTTTGAAAACAAGGAGTTTACTGGTGTAATCGACTGTTTTCAAAACAAGAGTAACGAAATTATTGGCGTTTTCTTGCAGAGACTAAATAGCCCTAAAAAAAGATGGCATCCCTGAAAGGAATGCCATCATCATTATTTGTCTAAAAAAAATGTCAAATATTTACCAAATAATTGGCACTCATAAAAAGCCCTAAAATGATTGCAATTCCGGCAAGCGTGCCTAACGCCAGCGAAATAATCAAATTCAGGGGAAGAGATTGCCTTTTCCCAACCGGGCTGGTTGAGATTACAATCTGGTTCTGCTTTTCAAATTGTTTTACTGTTTCCATATTAATTGTTTAAAAAAGACTGTCCCGTCTTTTTAAATTAAAGCCTGCAAATGTAGAAATATGTTTTATAACACAATAAATAAAATCTAAAATTTAAAGGGTTTCAGGTTAGCAGCCACAAAGACTTAATATTTAGTTTACATAACGGGCAATACCCGTTTTTAGTATTCTTGTGTGTAAGTTATTGAAATATATATACATGTAATAAAAAAAGGTATTCTTTAATCAACGGCTTCCTGTTGATAACTAAAGGAGGCCTCTAAGAACTACTATTTATTACAAGTGCTGCAAAATGTAATTGTCTCATTGTCAGGGAAAAATCTTTCCTCGATATAGCAATGGCTATACCTGCGGAATATTTCTCCTCCCACCTTATGCCGACTCAAACTGCCGTAAGAAACGTACATCGTTTTCAAAAAAGTGGCGTATATCCTTAATTCCGTAACGAAGCATTGTAATACGCTCAATACCCATCCCAAAAGCGAATCCGGTATATTTACGGCTATCAATATGGCAATTTTCAAGCACATTCGGGTCGACCATTCCGCACCCCAGGATTTCGAGCCAACCTGTATATTTACAAACATTACAGCCTTTGCCTCCGCAAATGGAGCAACTTACGTCCATTTCGGCAGATGGTTCAGTAAATGGGAAGTAAGAAGGGCGTAAACGTATTTTTGTATCCTCGCCAAAGAGTTCTTTTGCAAAATACAACAATGTTTGTTTCAGGTCGGCAAACGACACATTCTCATCAACATACAAACCCTCAATCTGGTGGAATATGCAATGCGACCTGGCCGAGATTGCTTCGTTGCGGAAAACCCTTCCCGGGAATATTGCCCTGATAGGAGGCTGGGTACGTTCCATTACCCTGATTTGCACTCCTGATGTGTGGGTACGTAACAATACATCCGGGTCTTTTTGGATAAAGAATGTATCCTGCATATCGCGTGCCGGGTGTTCGGGCGGAAAGTTCAATGCCGAAAAGTTATGCCAGTCGTCTTCTATTTCAGGCCCTTCGGCAACGGTGAAGCCGATCCGCCCAAAAATATCGATAATCTCATTCCGAATAACTGCCAGTGGGTGCCTGGCCCCCAGTTTCATCGATTCGCCCGGCCTGGTAAGGTCTGTCCCTGCCCCTTCTTCTAAACCGCTTTCAAAGGTTTCGCGCAATTGGTTAATCCTTTCTTGCGCTAAAAGTTTCAGGTCGTTGATGGCTTTACCCACCTCCTTTTTCAATTCCGGCGGCACGCTTTTAAATTCAGCAAAAAGCTGGCTTACTTCCCCTTTTTTACTGATATATTTTATTCGTAATGCATCAACATCTTCCAGTGATGAAGCTTTAACCGTAGCTATTTCTTGCTGTAAAGCTTTAATTTTTTCTAACATCCCATGTTACTTTTTCTAAACTGCAAAGATAATCATTCGTATGAAAACCTTTTCCGGTTAAGTTGAAGTTGTTTAAAGTTAAATTGAAAACCTGCAGGCAACATATTAATTTTTAGGGGATAGCGTTATGATCGGGACAAGTACTTCTTCCATCGAGATGCCGCCATGCTGGAAGGTATTTTTATAATAACCTGCATAATAGTTGTATTCATTTGGGTAAACAAAAAAGTCGTTGCCCTGGGCAAAAATATATGATGTGCTTACATTCCGGGTAGGTAAGAAAGCATCTTTCGGATTTTTTACTTCAAAAACCTGTTTTGCTTTGTAATTCAAATTACGGCCGAGTTTGTAACGAAGGTTGGTATTCGTTTCCCGGTCGCCTATTACCTTCACCGGGTTGTTCACCTTAATGGTGCCGTGGTCGGTTGTAATTACCAGTTTGATGCCATTCCCTGACAGTGATTTTAATAATCCCAGCAACAATGAATGATTGAACCAGCTTAAAGTTAGCGACCTGTATGCTTTTTCATCGTTAGCCAGTTCCCTGATCATGTCCATCTCTGTACGGGCATGAGAAATCATATCAACAAAGTTGAATACCATAACCGAAAGGCGGTGGTCCAGGATATTATGGAAGTTATCTGCCACTCTTTTCCCGGATTTCAGGTTCAATACTTTATCGAAATATAATTTTTCTTTTCGTGCGTATCGTGCCAACTGCTTTTCGAGCAATTCTGCTTCATGCCGGTTTTTATGGCCTTCATTGTCATCATGTTCCCATAGGCCAGGATACAATCTTTCAATTTCCGACGGCATCAGCCCGGCAAACATTGCATTCCTGGCATACATGGTTGCTGTTGGCAGGATACTGAAATATAAATCCTCTTCATCGGTATTGTAAAATTGGTTAATTACCGGGCTTAGTACCCGCCATTGGTCGTAGCGCAGGTTATCAATAACCAGCACAAAAACTTTATCGCCTTTATCAAGCATGGGGAAGATTTTATGCTTAAAAACATCTATTGACATCAGAGGCCTTTCGCCAACCTGTTTGCCGACCCAGTTAAGGTAATTATCTTTGATAAAACGGGAAAATGCCTTATTTGCATCATTTTTCTGCATCCCTAATATCTGGTCCATTGCTGAATCTTCTGACCCGCTCAGTTCCAGTTCCCAATAAACCAGCTTACGGTAAATACCTTTCCAGTCATCGAAAGATAAATGTTCGTTTAACCGTATCCCGATCTGAGAAAATTCAGTTTGATAGGCTGATGTTGTTTGCTGAGTAACCAATCGCTTTTGGTCGATATTCTTTTTAAGTGAAAGGAGTATTTGTTTTGGGTTTACCGGCTTAATCAAATAATCGGTGATTTTCGACCCGATTGCTTCGTCCATTATATCCTCTTCCTCACTTTTAGTGATCATTACAACCGGGACATTGGGAGACACCCCTTTTATTTCATTTAATGTTTCCAGCCCTGTCATCCCAGGCATATTTTCATCCAGGAAGATGATGTCATAATGATTCTCCCTGACCAAATCTATTGCGTCACTTCCATTATTGGCTGTTTCAACTTCATAACCTTTTTCCTGGAGGAAAATGATGTGTGCCCTCAATAAATCAATCTCATCGTCTGTCCAAAGTATTCTGATTTTCCTCATAGTTGCCTATTATTAATATTTGAAGTACAGTAAAAAAAAACAAACTTTACCCGGATAGCATGAAGTTAATAAACTTAATCTTATTTCCCAAGGTAAATACGTTTGTAAAAATCCATATAACCTGTGATGTTCTTTTTCTGAAGGAATACGTTAAAATTTTCTTCAGAAATCAGGAAGTTGCGGTAGTTTGCATCTCCCAGTGGTTGGTAAATGGTGCGGTTACGCACAATTTGCCGTGCATATTGCATTGCAACTGTTTTGTCCTTCAACCCTGATATCCTGATAATCCACCTGAATTTGTCAAGGGGCTGTTCGTCAATAGTTAAACCTGCAGAAGCAAAATTGGCGGCATTAAATTGTGCAATCCCCTTGATGAAAGCGGCGTTATCCACCCCTTCACGTGGGATAATCATCAGGAAGTAATGCGGAGCCTCAATTGCCGTACTATAAGGGCCGTTATACGTTTTATCCTTTACCCCTGTTTCTTGTGCAACAGGCTTCTCCCCGGCAGCAACAGTTTTTTCAGGGGTTGCCTGCCCTGTTGAGGTTGTTGTCCTTACGGCTTTTGAAGGTGTTTTTTGTTTTGCGGCAGCCTGGATATAATATTTTCGGAAAAAGTTAATATACTCATCAATACCACCTGTTTCTATTAGTTTTTGCAGGTTTGAGTCGGTTATCAGGAAATTCCGGTAGCTAACCCTTCCGAGGTTGCCAAACAACCTCCGTTCGGTTACAACGCTCCTAAAGTAAGACATCCCTCCGGCAAACCCGGGGATACCTTTTATAACCATTAATTGATATTCGCCGGCTGTTTTAAGTTGTAAAGCGAGGTTCCATGTCCTGAAATTGCTACGGTTAAACGAAGAGAATTGGGTTAAGGTAGTACGCAAAGAAGTATTTTTCTTTTTTACTGCCAACACAAAATTTTGCATGGTGTCAATATTGGTATTGTACCCCCCCGGGAACCGGCTGCTCCCGGTAACCATCACAAAAGTACCCTGCTCTTCCAGTTTTTCATCTTCTTCTTCAGCTTTTGCCATAAGTTCTTCAGGGGATTTCTCTTCTTTATCGTCCTCCTTGAAGTTGGAGCCAACAAAATGGCTGTAATTTTTCATAAAAAAGCGGAGGTAGTCCGACAGTGATTTGTCGGCCAATATTGCCCGGTAATTCGTTGAAGAAGCCACAATATTTATGTAATTCACATCTTTCAGGGACTGGAAGACCTCTGCATGCCTGATTATTGAACGGAAATAAATCAGGCTTTGCCGTTTGTTTTCCAGAGACCTGACAACAACGAACGCTGTTTTTGAATCCAGGTTAACCGTTTCGATATCAAAATCCAGTTTTGTATAATAATCGATGTTATAATTGGCAATATCGAATTTTAGCCTGTTAACATCCACATCTGCCGAGCGTGGGTAGGCAATCACAAAGTAATGGAGGAGGTCCTCGTCGTATTCAAATTTACCTCCGAATTCGTCATCTTCATTCCTGTTGCCGGGCATCATTTCCTCATTTTGAATATGGTCGTTCAGATAACCTATTTCAACCAGTTTCTGGTAGTCGGCCAATGTACTATCTTCAATTAACGACAAGATATCGTTGGCAAGGGTTGCAGTCTCTTTTTTCGGGTAAACTTTTATATAGCCTCTCAACAACGATTCGAATCCCTTCATATCTGATTGGGTGCCAAGTGCAACCGCCCGTAAGAAATCAATTTTGGAAAGGATTGTACTATCCGGGTCCAGCTCTTTCATTTGCCCGGTAAGAGTTATTACCTGCGGATATTGCCCTGATTTATATTTGCTGAAGGTGTATTGGTAGAGCCTGTTCAAGCTATCTTTCTGGGCTTCCATATCAATAAAGAAGTTCGGGTTTAACAGGTATTTGGCGTATTTACTATCCGGGAAGCCTTTTATGATGAGGCCGCGGTAATAATCCGACCTCTCTTTGTTGCCCAGCAGTTCATAAAGGTCGTATAAGTCGAAATAGGTCGACAATGTGTATACATTATCCGGGTATCTTTTGTTTAGGTCCTCAAACTCTTCAATTGACCGTTCATAATCTTTGAATTCGGCTTTAAAAATTTTCCCGGCATTGTATAGGGCATCTTTTATCCTTTCGTGCGAAAGAGCCATCAATGAGTCGTTTAACGGAAGTTCCTGTGTATAATATTCCCGTTTCAGCGGGTCCTTTACACGCTGCTCTACCTGTAGCGAATCTACTAATTCGGTAAATTCGTCAAATTCTCCTGAGGTACTGGCCTTATTCGCCCTGCGCCAGTTATCTTCCAGTTTACGCCTGCCCCACCTTTGCTGGAACTGCACTTTCCCGAATGACACGGTTTGTGGGTTGTAAAAATACCATCCCCCTCCCGACCGTTTGCTCCCCAATCCGAACCTGTATTGATTTGCCCGGTAGAAACCACTCCCGGAGCTTCCCTGCCTGGCCTGTAGGTCCATCTGTTTTTGCTTGTCCTCTTCTTTTTTGATCAACTTGTCTATTAAGGCATTCCTTTCGCCTTCGCTCATTAATGCAATTCGTTGAAGGCTGTCTTCCCGTTCAACTGTCAGCAGGTTGTCAACTAATGTGGACAGGTTTTTGTAACGCTCCGAAATATTTTCATAATTTGGGTAGTTTTCTTCTATTACGATCATTGCGCTATCGTAATAAGCTTGTGATTTACGGTATTCAAGGTCTTCAAAATAAATATCGCCTAAAGTAATTGCCGACCTTGCCAACTGAAAGCTGTTCGATACACTGTAAGCAACCGAGTTCCGGTAACTGTCGATGGCTCTTTCCCGGTTGCCTTCTTTAAAGAAAATATTTCCTAACGCATAATAAACCTGGTCTTTGAACTCTTCATTCTTTTTATCCCGGAGCATCTTTTTGAGTTCTTTTTTCAGTTTCTCGGCATTGCCCTTACCTGTGAAAACCCCCGCAGCATTGATACGGGCATTAAATGCCATTTTATAAGGGGCATTTAACCTTGTTACCTCACGGAAAGCGGCCGAGGCTTCGTCCAGCCTCCCTGTTTCCTGATAAAGCTGAGCCAGTATATATTGCAGCCTGGCTTTCTGTTTCTTCCAAAATATTTTATTAATGGCAATATCAAGGAATTTTATGGCTTCATCATAATCTTTCAGCCGCATATAGTAGTCGGCCGTTACAATAGCTAATTCCTTTTCAAGCTTTTTAGGGAAGTTATCGTCTCCCTGGAGCGTTTGAATTACTTTCGAAGCTTCGATAAACCTTTCCATTTCGGTGTAACACCGGATAAGCCAAATAAAAGCTTTGTATTTCGATTCTTCTTCTGAGAATTTCCTTACTACATACGAGCAGTTATCAATCGCCGAGATAAATTTATCCTGGTAAAAATAGGCCTCCCCCATTATCAGGTAGCTGTCGTCTATCCAATTATTAAACTCCTCTTTACTGGCAAATTCTTTATAACGGCGGGTCCTGTTTTTGCGGCGTTTAGGCTTCTTGGTAATGGAATGTATCTTGATGAGTTTCGATGCTTTTAGAATAACATTTTCCATGTCGGAATAACAAGCCTTGGCTGCCGATGGGTCGCTATCCTTAAAAATGGGGAGGATGTGGGTATAATCGTCTTCTATAGCTTTATCAATACGCTCCAACCCTGAAGCCATGCTCTCTTTAGCATTGAAAAATATGTTGTAATGCGATGTCAGGTTATGGTAAGCACGAGACACCCGGGTATTTTTATTGGTTGAACACCCTGGGTATAAGCTTACTATCAGAAACAGAAGTATTGTATGTAAAAATGCTTTCTTCAAAGAATCCCTTTAAACAACTTTAGGATTAAACTCAAATTTTGAAATTATATTGTATTGATTATGCTTATCCCAGGCTGAATCTGAGTGGTACAATATTACAAAACTTTGAGGTAAAAATGAATTAGTGCCGGGCAAAAATAAAAAGTCTTCCGAATGACCAGTGTTGTGTCACCATAAAGTGACGCACCAGGTACCGGTTATTTCCTTGAAACTTTTACTTTTTTTGAAGGAGCCAGTTCTGAATTCCTTACCTCCAACTGGCGCGAGACATTTTTAGCCATTTCGGCAAAAGCTATCCCTGTAACCGACTCTGTATCACTTGCTACCGGAACACCTTTATCGCCGCCTTCGCGTATACCCTGGACAATTGGTATTTGCCCTAATAGCTCAAGCCCCATTTCTGCCGCCAGCTTTTTGCCTCCGTTTTTGCCGAAAATATAATATTTATTCCCGGGCAGCTCTTCGGGCGTGAACCACGACATGTTTTCAACGATCCCCAACACGGGAATATCGATCGATTTACTCCGGAACATATTTACGCCTTTAACTACATCGGCCAGTGCTACATCCTGGGGGGTGGAAACAATTATCGCGGCAGTAACCGGGACAGTCTGAACCAATGTAAGGTGTATGTCGCTGGTTCCGGGGGGGAGGTCAATCAGCAAATAATCAAGTTCACCCCAATTGCCATCGGCAATAAGTTGTTTCAATGCATTTGAAGCCATTGGCCCTCTCCAGATTATTGCATTCTCCGGGGCAACAAAGAAACCTATGGATAAAAATTTAACGCCATATTTCTCAACCGGCCGGATAACATTTTTATTGTCTATTTTCCCGGTGGCCGGGCGGGCTTCTTCGGCACCAAACATTTTGGGAATAGAGGGTCCAAAAATATCTGCATCAATTAATCCGACTTTTGCACCCGTATTGGCCAATGCAACTGCCAGGTTTACGGCAACCGTTGATTTACCTACTCCCCCTTTCCCGGAAGATACGGCAATAATATTGTTTACCCCCGGCAAAACCGGGCGTTCCATATTATGAATATATTTTACTGCAATATTCCCTTTGACCTGGGCTTCCTGCCCGACATATTTCTCTATGGCTTTTTCACAGTTGCTGATTATTGTTTGAATATGCGGGTCGTCAGAACGTTGAAATACAAGTGAGAAATTCACTTTCTTCCCTGCGATTCTGATTTCCTGGACCATATCTAACGAAACAATATCTTCGTCCCCTCCGGGGTAGGCCACATTCCGAAGTGCATCGGTAATATTTTTAGGGATAATCAATTTGCGTGGTATGTCATTCATATCTGTATTATTTTGCTGAAATTTATATTTAAAAATTACTATCCTCTCAACTCAATCGATGGGTCCCAAAATTTGTTTTTAAAATCCTGTACCTGTTCTTTAAATATTTCCACCCCCTCATTTTCGAGTAATTCTTCCATTGCTTCCGGGGTATCGAAATGATGTTTCCCGGTGAGGAGCCCGTTCCGGTTTACCACCCGGTGGGCCGGCACATATTCTGATTGTGCCCCGGCGGCATTCATCGCCCAACCCACCATCCTTGACGCCCCCGGAGAACCCAGATACGTTGCTATGGCTCCGTAGGAAGTTACCCTCCCGGGTGGCACCTTACGCACAACGTTATATACCTGCTCAAAAAAATTACTCATATTATGGCAGTTCCCTGGCATTCCTTCCAAAGCTCCTGTACAAATCTTTTTCTATTTCAACATCAGGTTCGGATAAGTGTTCATTTTTATTTGGGCTGAAAGCTATGTATTTGATTGTTATCCCCCTGCTCAACCACTGCTTCTCATAAAATGTCTGGATGCCTAAAATATCATTTAATAAATCAGATTCGTAAAGGTTATCGGTTTTTGCCAAAACGTTAAATTTATTTTCCGCTACCATAAGGGAGGTGTATTTAAATAGGAAGTTACTATCGGTTTTTAAATGGATGACACCTTTTGCAGACAAAAATTTCCTGTATTTTTCGATGAAATTGGTTGCGGTCAGGCGTTTCTTTGTTTTCTTCATTTGCGGGTCGGGGAATGTAAGCCAAATTTCTGCAACCTCATCTTCCCCAAAAAAAAGGTCGATGACCTCAATGTTGGTCCTTAAAAAAGCCAGGTTTTTCAGCCCGTACTCTTGAGCCTGACTAGCCCCTTTCCACATCCGGGCTCCTTTAATATCGACCCCTATGAAATTTTTCTCCGGGAATTTCCTGGCTAATTCTACCGTGTATTCACCTTTGCCACAGCCCAGTTCGAGGATAATCGGGGAATTGTTTTTGAAAAAGCCTGTTGCCCATTTGCCTTTTAAATAATAATCGCTGCTATTGAGGTGGCTATATGTTGCCTGCACAACATGCCCAAAGGCCTCCATCTCTGCAAATTTCGATAACTTCCCTTTTCCCACTCCTTATTTTAATTAATCTGTTTTTTCAACTCTTATGCCAATATTGCTCACTCCTTTCAGCTCTTTGGTGCGCATGCCGTGCTGCAATTGGAATTTGTATTGCCCTGGATTGGGGAAGTATACATTCCTCCTGAATATAAACTGATTGTCGCGGAATTTACCATGCCCTTTGCCAAACCATTCGCCCCCGGGGCCGGCAAGTGTAAATTCAATGGTATCGGTTAAAATACCGCCCTTAGGAGGAGTGATGGATATGAATAGCCAAATATTGCTGTATGGGTAATCAACACTGTTACGTATATTGAAATACAAATTATTATTTTGGGTTGTATCAGAGATATTTACGTTGAAACAGATTATTGAATCGGCAGCCCAACCCATTTCCGGTATCGGGGCATATTTTTCATAAACCAGGTTCCTGTCGCACGAAACCGACAAAAATGCGGCTTCAATAAAAAGAAGAATATAAATAATATTGCGGTTCATCACCTTCTGTTTTTTCGTTGAGGGGAGTTCCTTATAAATCGTTTCTTTTTTTTTGAATGCCTTTTGGGCTTGTCGAAACGGTTTAGGCTATCCTGCCCGACTACATTATGTATCTTATCTTCACCCTGGATATTTAGCTCTGCAATCTCGCGGGTTAGTATCTCAGGTATCTTACCCAACTTATTTAACCTGATTATTTCTTTTACATCTTCAATTCTTACCGGCACCTGGTTCAGAGGAGCCTCTTGTTCCAATGAATACCAAAAAATACCATTGAAAATATCAGCCTTTTGAAAAATATAGTTTCCTTTTTTTGTCTTTATCGGAATATTGTTGGGGGGGAATTTCTTTTGGGCATCAATATATGCATCTACCTCAAAATTGAGGCAACATTTTAATTTCCCACACTGGCCGGCAAGTTTTTGTGGGTTCAGAGAAATTTCCTGGTAGCGTGCGGCATTGGTTGTTACCGACACGAAATTGCATATCCAGGTTGCACAACAAAGTTCACGCCCGCAGGGGCCTATCCCCCCAATCCTTCCTGCTTCCTGCCTTGCGCCTATTTGTTTCATCTCAATACGGATACGGAAAGTCTCTGCCAGCACTTTGATCAGTTGGCGGAAGTCAACGCGTTCGTCAGCAATGTAATAGAAAATGGCTTTGGTCTGGTCGCCCTGGTATTCCACATCGCCAATTTTCATGTCCAGCTTTAAGTCGGCTGCAATCTGCCTCGACTTGATCATAGTAGTGTGCTCAAGCGAAATGGCTTTTTTCCATTTATCTATGTCAATGGGCCTTGCTTTACGGTAAACTTTACGGAAATCCCCATTCACCAGTGTTACCTTATGCCTTTTCATCTGCTCAAGCACCAGGTCGCCCATTAATGAAACAATCCCGATATCATGCCCCGGGCTGGCCTCAACAGCAATTATGTCGCCGGGTTTAAGCTTTAAGTTATTTACATTCCGGTAATAATCTTTCCTGGTATTTTTAAACCTGACTTCTATTATTTCGCCAGGGTTCGTTATATTTCTTAAATCACTAAGCCAGTCGGTAGCATCCAACTTTGAGCAGGAACCAACCTTTCCGGCACAAATACCGCGTTCAACAGCATTATATTTTTCCATAATTTATTTTTCTGCTTTCCTTCCCGACTCATTTATTCATAACCGGAAGAATATTGGATAACCGGTACAAAAATAATTAATACCAATTACAATTCAAATTCACAATTTCCAGGCAGCTGTTTCAGGCAGCTTCTTACACTCCGGTATTACCCCTGCCTGTACAAAGCAGATGCGTTTACCTTTTTATAAGTTTTGCCATTCGAAGAGCAATATCCAGGAAAATTATCCTGGGGTTTCCATTCATCGAAATGTGTTTGTAAGCCAGCTCATATTCAGCGGTTATTTGCGAGATATTCCTTTCGTTCAAAAACGGTGCGAATTTCTGGCCCCATTCTTTTTCCTCTTTGTTCAGGTATATCAGGTTTTCTTTGTTCAGGTTCAGGATGAAATATTCGCGTGCAAGCCTGAGTGCAAAATTGAGAAATTCTTTCTGTTTTTCCCTTCCAATCCTGGAAAGTTCGTCAGCCCACTTAATCAATTCCAGTGTTTCCGGCTTATAGGCAAAACGCATCAACTCCTGGAACTTTTTAAAATAGTATTTTTTCTCATCGTCAGGGTTAATATACTCCAGTGCTTTTATAAAGTCGCCGTTTGCCAGGTGTACAATCCCTTCGATTACCCCCTCGTCCATGCTCTCGTGTTTTTTCAGGGTATCGCGCATCGAGGCCGGGTCAATACGGGGGATTTTAACTAACTGTGCCCGCGAGCGGATAGTTGTTATGATATTCTCTTCATTTTCGGTAATTAATAAGAAGAGTGTTTTGCTGGGAGGTTCTTCAATCATTTTAAGCAGCTTGTTGGCACAGGAAATATTCATCCGTTCAGGCAACCAGATAATCATTACTTTGAATTCAGCCTCAAACGATTTCATGTTCAGCTTACGGATAATGGAGGCACTCTCGGCTTCGTAAATCATGCCTTGTGCATTTTCCACATCTATATAGCTAAGCCATTGGTTTAGTGTGAAATACGGGTTCGCCAGGACGAATTCCCGCCACTGTTTTATAAAATCATCGCTGGTAGGTTTTTTGATCTTGCCAACCGAATAAACCGGGAAAACAAAATGAAGGTCGGGGTGTTCCAGTTTTTGGTATTTGTGGCACGATGGGCAAACCCCGCATGAATCGGATCCCGTACGATTCCGGCATGAAATATATTGGGCATAAGCCAGGGCTAATGCAAGCTTGCCAACCCCCTCTGTCCCTGCAAACAATTGTGCATGGCTAATCCTTTCTTCTCCGACTGATTTAATAAGCCGGCTTTTTATTTCCTGTTGCCCGATTATTTCACTAAAAAACATCTGCCGAATTTATGTATTTGTTATAACTTCCCCTGTCTTGGTGAAACCTCTTCGAAAAGCCCCACCAAATTTAGATTTTTATTCCGTATTTGACAGGCTATTGCCCCGAAATTTCTTTGCAATGCCAAAATTTTTAAATGCGGTATTATGTATTCCTTAAATTGTTTTTATAAACATTTTTTGGAATACCACAGGGATAATATTTTTTTACCTTTGAATGTTTTTTGTAGGACTTATAAAAATATTATAGTATGCAGCGTATTAGTAATTATGACTTTACAGGGAAAAGAGCGTTGATCAGGGTAGATTTCAACGTACCGATGAACGAGAATTTTGAAATTACAGACGATACCAGGATCAGGGCGGCTTTGCCTACCATTAAGAAAGTGATTGAGAGTGGTGGCTCAGCCGTGATTATGTCTCATTTTGGGCGCCCTAAATCAGGGCCTGAAGATAAGTTCTCAATGCGCCACCTGGTTGGGCATTTCAGTAAACTGCTCGGTGTTGATGTCAGGCTGGCTCCTGATTGTATAGGCGAAGAAGTGAAATCTATGTCTAATGCGCTAAAACCCGGAGAAGTGTTACTCCTCGAGAACCTCCGTTTTCATAGCGAAGAAACCAAAGGAGACGAAGAGTTTGCAAAGAAACTGGCCGAGAACGGCGATTGCTGGGTCAACGATGCGTTTGGTACGGCACACCGGGCACATGCTTCCACTGCTGTAATAGCAAAATTCTTCCCGGGCGATAAAATGTTTGGTTACCTTATTGAAAATGAAGTGGAAAGCCTTGACAAAGTAATAAAGAACCCAACCCGTCCGCTAACTGCAATTATGGGAGGTGCTAAGGTTTCTTCCAAAATTACAATTATTGAGAACCTGCTCGATAAAGTTGACAACCTGATACTTGGAGGCGGCATGACTTATACTTTTGTAAAAGCTAACGGAGGGAAAGTTGGAGGGTCAATTTGCGAAGACGACTATCTTGAAACTGCTAAAAACATTGAGAAACTAGCTGCTGAAAAGGGTGTAAACCTGATTATGGCTACCGATGTGGTTGCAGCCGATGCCTTCAGCCCGGATGCCAATACCCGGATTATCCGGGCAGATGCTATCCCTGATGGCTGGGAAGGACTGGATGCCGGGCCTGAAAGTATTGCTAAATTTAAAGAGGTTATTGAAAACTCGGGGACTATACTGTGGAACGGGCCTGTTGGCGTTTTTGAATTTGATAAGTTTGCAGTAGGCTCCAAAGCCGTGGGCGAAGCAATTGTTGCAGCAACCAAAAAAGGTGCCTTCTCATTGGTTGGCGGCGGCGACTCGGTAGCTTGTGTTAATAAGTTTGGGTTTGCAGGTGGAGTATCGTACATCTCAACAGCAGGTGGCGCATTGCTCGAATACCTTGAAGGGAAAATGCTCCCGGGTATTGCTGCTGTCCGCGGGGAATAATTTACAGGCAAAAATCCCGGCAAAGCGTTTCATTTTATCCCCCCGCACAACAAGGCCTGAGAAAAAGATTAAAATCTTATTATCATGGCAACCAGTGGCTTTGTATTGGTAATAATAGCCTCTGCCGTGCGTTAAATTGAAAAGTAATTTTATATTTGCAAGAGGTTTTTTTAATTTTAAACAGTGTTTAACCTGAACAATTTGTGAATTATTCAGGCTAAGGATCGATTGCTTTTCACTAATTTGGAAAATAAATTTCTCGCAGATGAACTACGCAAAAAGTCTTTTTGTAATCAGCATCTTAACTCTCATAACTTTAAGTGCCTGCCAAACAAAAGACCCGAACCTGATGTCAGTACTTGATATAAATGATGGTTGGGTGTTTCGAAAGGTAGGCGACACAAAATGGATGCCTGCCGAAGTGCCGGGTTGTGTCCACACCGACCTGATGCAGAACGGTATAATAGAAGATCCTTTTTACCGGTTGAATGAGCACAATGTACAATGGATTGATAAGGTAGACTGGGAGTATAAAACAAATTTTAATGTTGGGGCAGATTTATTGAAAAGGGGGGAAATAGAGTTTGATTTCAAAGGATTGGATACTTATGCCGATGTTTTTGTGAATCAGGAAAAAGTTTTGTCTGCCGACAATATGTTCCGGGAATGGGTTGTCAACATTAAAAAATATTTAAAGGAAGGGGGGAATGAACTTAGGATTATTTTTCACTCGCCCATTAAAGAAGGCCTCAAAAAATACGATGCACAGGGGTTTGTCATTCCTGTTTCCGACAACGACTTAGCTGAGATAGGGAAGGTTGAAGGAGGGAAGAGGGTTAGTGTTTACACCCGGAAGGCAGGCTACCATTTTGGATGGGACTGGGGCCCCCGGCTGGTTACAAGCGGAATATGGCGCCCCGTATATTTAAAAGCCTGGGATGACGCAAAAATAAAAGACATACAAATAGTCCAGAACTCTGTTTCGAAGGAGAAAGCTACGTTAACTGCTGTTTTCGAGATTGAAGCTGGTACGAAGAATAATGCCGAACTAAGTATTTCAAACGAAGGGGATGTCCTGGCGGTAAGGCTCGTTAAAATCAGGAAAGGCATTAATAAATACTCGGTAGACTTTACCATAAACAACCCCGAACTATGGTGGACAAATGGCTTGGGCAAACCACACCTGTATAATCTGGCCGGGAAGGTCGATATAGATGGGCGGACTATATCAAATGAAGTACGAATAGGAATCCGCACACTTGAATTAGTACGGGATAAGGATGATAAGGGGACGTCATTTTATTTTAAACTGAATGGTGTACCTGTTTTTATGAAAGGTGCCAATTATATACCCAACGATGTTTTCCTTCCACGGGTAACCGATGAAAAGTACAAAAAGGTTATCAACACAGCTAAACAATCAAATTTTAACATGCTGCGCGTTTGGGGAGGGGGGATTTATGAAAATGATATCTTTTATGACTTGTGCGATGAGGCCGGAATCCTGGTATGGCAGGATTTTATGTTTGCATGTGCAATGTTCCCCGAAGATGAGGCATTCCTGGAAAATGTGAAATACGAAGCAATCGACAATGTAAAGCGGTTACGTAATCACCCAAGCATTGCCCTTTGGTGTGGGAATAATGAAATTCTGGCTGCCTGGTACACCTGGGGGTGGAAAAAGGAGGAAGAGGCCAGGGACAAAGGTAACGCAGGCAAAATATGGAAGGGGTATGTCAATATTTTCCATGAGATATTGCCAGGTGTTGTAAACGAATACGACCCGCTTAGGAGCTACTGGAGTTCAAGCCCGTCATCGGGGACAGGTATCCCTGCTGATTTAAATAATGGAGACGAACACTATTGGGGTGTCTGGTGGGGGAAAGAGCCTTTCCGAAATTATGAAACGCATATTGCCCGTTTTATGAGCGAATACGGATTCCAGTCATTCCCCGAAATGCGGACAATAAAACGATATGCAACGCCCAACGATTATAACATATTTTCCGATGTGATGAAATCGCATCAACGGTCGTCAATTGGCAATGGTACTATTGAATACTATATGCTTAAGCAGTATAAAAGGCCAAAAGATTTTGCTTCGTTCTTGTATGTAAACCAGGTTTTACAAGCCGAAGGGATAAAATTTGCGCTGGAAGGGCACAGGAGGGCAATGCCATTTTGTATGGGTAGCCTTTATTGGCAACTAAACGATTGCTGGCCTGTTGCCTCGTGGAGTTCAACAGATTACTACCAGCATTGGAAAGCCTTGCAATACTATGCCAAAAAGGGCTTTGAACCGGTCCTGGTTTCGCCATACATAGACGGGAATTTCCTGAAGATAGGCATAGTAAACGATAAATTGACGCCAATTGCCGGGCAGCTTCAACTAAGGCTGATTGATTTTGAGGGGAAGGTAGTATGGGAGAATATAGTTATTGCCGACGTACCGGCAAACTCAAGTAATTCATATTTTGACATTAATAAAAATACCTTTTTATACAGGAAGAATACACGTAAACTGGTACTTGTGGCTGAACTTATTGAAAATGGAAATGTGATTGCAAACAATGTTTTTTATTTTCGGCCGTTTAAAGAATTAATAGTTCCTGTTCCGAAGGTGACTTATTCGATAAAGGATGCTGAAGGAGGATATAAAATAACAGTAAAAACAGATAAACTGGCGAAGAATGTGTTTATTGAGATCGGTGATGAAGAAGGGTTTTTGAGCGACAACTATTTTGATTTGCTGCCGGGAGAAGAAACAACAGTAAAACTGGAAACAAAAATATCGGCCGAACGGCTAAAAGACGTTATATTAATCAGCACCCTGGATGGTGCCTTTTAACGATCGCTTCTTTTTTGGAGCACAAACCACCTGCCGACCGGCAGGTGGTTTTCTTTTTTTAGGGTTAACCTATATTTACGTCAGTCCGACTCGATTAATTTCATCAGTTCATCGAGTTTAGGGGTTAAAATAATTTCAGTCCTGCGGTTTTTCTGCCTGCCTTCGGCTGTTTTATTGCTGTCTACCGGGATGTATTTACTTCGGCCGGCAGCAATTATCCTTTTTGGAGCCAACTGCTTGTTTTGGGTTAGAATTTTGGTTACAGCCGTGGCACGCATAACACTCAGGTCCCAATTGTCCTTAACCTCGCCCGAGCCCTGCATCGGGATATTATCGGTATGCCCTTCTACCATTACATTGATATCCGGGTTTTGGGCAAGTACTGCCGAGAGTTTTTTTAATGCCTTTTGCCCGTTAGGGTCGACATGCCACCTGCCGGTTTTAAACAGCAGCCTCTCTTCCAGCGAAACGTAAACTTTGCCATCTTTTTCGTATACCGAAAGCCCATTGTTGTTGAACCCGACCAGTGCATCGGCTACTTTCGCTTTCAACTCTTTTACCGCCTGGTTCTTTCTCGCTAAAGCCTGTTCCATCTCTATTAACCGTGCATTCCTGGCCTGCAACTCCTTTTCCGCTTCCCTGAGTTTATCTTCCCGTGTATTTAAATCGCCCCTGGCAGCCTCCAGTTCTTCAAGGAGTTTTTTTATCTCTTCCGAGCTCCCCGATTTAATCCTTTTCAGCTGCCGTAAAAGCCCTTCCTTCTCATCTTCAATATTCCTGAGTTTCCTTGAAGAGCTCTCGATACTGTACGATAAGCCGTCAACCTCTTTTAAAAGTTTACCCCTCTCCGACTTTAGCTTTGATACCTCACCTTCCAACTCTGTCACCTTTGTTGAAAGCTCCATGTTCTGTTTATTTAAACGCCCGTTCTCTTCTTCGCAGTTAGATAATTTCCCCGATAATTCATTGAAATGTTTTGTTGAAACACAAGAAGTAAGAGTAAGCACAATAATTATTGCGATTGGCAGTTTTAATTGTTTCATAATTTAAAATTTTTTAGATGCCTAAAGTTAATTCTTTTCGGAAACCGGCCAAAGGAAGTTTTTGCAAATGATTTTACACGTTAAATCAGCTATTAGTTTTATCTTTGGAAATATTTTTATCAGCATAAATGGAGGAGAAGAAAGTGCGGTTTCTGGATAAAATCGATGATCCTGCAGACCTTAAAAGACTATCTGTTAAGGAATTACCCGAAGTTTGTAAAGAATTGCGAAGCTTCATCATTGATGCGGTTTCTACGAATCCCGGGCATTTTGGAGCCAGTCTTGGCGTAGTTGAACTTACCATTGCACTGCATTATATATACAACGCTCCGTACGACCAGTTGATCTGGGATGTGGGGCATCAGGCGTATTGCCACAAAATACTTACAGGCCGGCGCGAAAAATTCCATACCAACCGGAGATACAAAGGGATAAGCGGATTCCCGAAAATATCGGAAAGCGAGTACGATGCATTTGGGGTGGGCCATTCGTCTACATCAATCTCCGCCGCCCTGGGGATGGCTATCGCCTCAAGGATTAAAAAGGAGGAAGGCAGGAAAATAGTAGCTATTATAGGCGATGGGGCCATGACAGGCGGGATGGCATTTGAAGGGTTGAACAATGCCGGGGTAGAAAATTCCGACCTGTTGGTTATCCTTAACGATAACAATATGGCTATTGACCCCAATGTGGGGGGGATTAACCAATACCTGCTTAATATATCCAAATCGCATACGTATAACCGGTTTAAAAAAGATGTTTGGGAGAAGCTTGGCAGGCTGGATGGTTTTGGTAGGAAAGCCCGAAGGTTTGTACAAAAAAACCAACATGCCCTGAAAAATATACTGCTTAAGCAAAACAACCTGTTCGAAGCGTTCAACTTCAGGTATTTCGGCCCTGTTGACGGGCACGATGTGGTCTATTTAACAAAGGTGTTGAGAGACCTGAGAGAGATACCGGGGCCTAAATTATTACACGTTATCACAAAAAAAGGTAAAGGGTTTAAACAAGCGGAGATCAACCAGACGCAATTCCATGCTCCGGGGAAATTCGACAAAACAACGGGTAAAGTATATAGGTGCGATTGTGAAGTGGGTAAAGCTACAAAGTTCCAGAATGTATTTGGCGAAACTATTGTTGAACTGGCAAGGCAAAATGAAAAAATAGTTGGGATTACTCCGGCTATGCCGTCAGGCTGTTCACTTAATATAATGATGGAGGAGATGCCCGAACGGGCATTCGATGTAGGGATAGCCGAGCAACATGCCGTTACGTTTTCTGCGGGTTTGGCAAAACAGGGCATGGTCCCTTTCTGCAATATTTATTCAACTTTTATACAACGGGCCTACGACCAGGTAATTCACGATGTGGCGATCCAGGGACTTAATGTTGTTTTTTGCCTCGACAGGGGAGGGCTGGTTGGCGAAGACGGAGCCACACACCATGGAATATTTGACCTTGCTTATTTTCGCAATATTCCCAATCTCGTTGTATCGGCGCCAATGGACGAAGTAGACTTGCGGAACCTTATGTATACAGCCCAGCTGGGTGGGATGGGGCCATTTTCGATCAGGTACCCGAGGGGCTGCGGGATTTATTCAAACTGGAAAAAACCTTTCCGGGAAATAGGAATCGGGAAGGGGCGTATTATTTCCGAAGGTGATGACATTGCTATTTTAACCATTGGGAAACCCGGGGTATTTGCTAAAAGGGCCGTTAAGAAACTTTCTAAAGAAGGGATTTCGGCTGCTCATTATGATTTGCGTTTTGTAAAACCTTTAGACGAAGAATTACTACATTCGGTTTTCAAAAAATTTCAAAAAATTATCACTGTAGAAGATGGCGTTGTAAAAGGCGGGTGTGGAAGTGCGATTGTTGAATTTATGGTGGAAAATAACTACTCATCAAAAATAAAAATCCTTGGTGTACCTGATAAATTTATAGAGCAGGGTACTCCCGAGCAATTGTACAAAGAGTGTGGATTTGATATGAACGGGATATATTCTATGGTAAAAGAATTAATAAAGGAATAATTTTTTTATGTAATTTTCGTTCATAACTTTGAACTTAATCTAAAAACCACGAAAAATTGGATATTTATCTAAAAAAAAGGCGATGGAAGATACTTCTTCTGTTAGTCGCTATTTTTATTGGTATTGCTTCGCTAATGTATACCAAATGGCTTAGCGGGGAGATGGCCCGGGAGGAACGCAAAAAAGTGGAACTTTGGGCTGATGCGACACAACGGCTTGGGATGGTGACCGATGAAGTGAATTCTTCGGGGTCCGGTAATATTTTTACATTATATTACACATTGATCAATAAGATCCAATCCCAAAATACTACTATTCCGGTTATTTTAACCGATGCTAACGATGTCCCGATAATTGACGATAATATTTCGTATTCCAAAAACCGGAGGGATGTGGTATTGAAAAAAGAACTTGCAAAAATGCGCAAGTATGCCAAGCCTATTGAAATAGACCTCGGCGATGGGCATAAACAACACCTGTATTACCGCGAATCGTATTTGTTGCGAAACCTGCGCTTTTTCCCCATTGCCCAGCTAATTGTTATTTCCCTGTTTATTGGCATCGCTTATTTTGCATTTAATGCTTCGCGCGAAGCCGAACAAAACCAGGTTTGGGTGGGGATGTCGAAAGAAACAGCCCACCAGCTCGGGACGCCTATTTCTTCATTAATGGCTTGGATTGAACTGTTGAAAATGAAAGATGTCGACCAGTCGCTGATTAAAGAGTTTGAAAGTGACACACAACGCCTGGAGAAAATTACCGAACGGTTTTCAAAGATTGGTTCTGCACCGGAATTACTTGAAACCAATGTTATTGAGGTACTCAATTCTACCATAGATTACCTGAAGGCAAGGTCGTCAGGGAAAATAAAATTTGAAACTACATTCGATGAATCAGCCGTTTATATGGCTCCTATTAATGTTTCGTTATTCTCTTGGGTCATTGAGAACCTAAGCAAAAATGCTATCGATGCAATGGATAACTCCGGGAAAATCAGCATATCGGCCTACGATAAAGGGGATTCACTGGTTATTGACTTAACTGATTCGGGTAAAGGGATTCCCAAGTCGCAGCATAAAACTATTTTCAGGCCGGGTTTTTCTACCAAAAAAAGAGGGTGGGGGCTTGGGCTTTCATTAGCAAAGCGGATTGTTGAAAACTACCATAAAGGCAAAATCTTTATTAAAAACAGCGAACTTAAAAAAGGGACGACTTTTAGGATAATCCTGAAAAAGAAATAGGTCAACAGCACAGGGTTACGTTACACTGCACCCTGTGTTGCCACATGCCGGGGCGTTGCCCCTGAAAATCTCCGGCAGCACCTTAAAATAATATTTAGCCCATTTTAGCAGTTCTGATCCGTTAGTGGGTGAATATATACCATCCCCTCAATAATCTGAGATTTACCTGGGAATTATCAGGGACTTCCTTTCCCAGGCTATTCCATGAATCCAATATTACTCCACCAAAAACTTGAATTGATCCAAGGGAATATCCAAATAAGGGGCAGGTGCCAACTTTTAAGTTTCTCATTCCCTGACTTTATTGCAACTAATTTAAGGCTGTATTTTATTTTTTTGCCGAATACTTTACGGCATTCCGGAAAAATTTATACTTTTGCATCTCTTTTTTTAAGCCGTGGGTAAATTATCAACATACGATATTGCTTACAAAGGCCTTAAGGAAGGGTTGCATGAATTTAATTATACAATTGATGCAAAGTTCTTTGAGCTATTTGAAGGGAGCCTTGTTGAGAAGGCAAATATCAATGCAATAGTAACTTTTGAGAAAATGAGCGCATTGCTTGTATTATCTGTTAAAATAGAAGGTACTGTTGAATTGACTTGCGACCGATGCCTTGATAATTATAACCAATTCGTTAAACAGGAGGCAAAATTGATTGTTAAGTTTGGCGAGGAAAAGGCTGACGAAGGCGGCGACTTCTTTTTTGTGTCGCCCGGGGAGTACCATTTCAATATAGCACAGTTGTTGTATGAATATATCGTTTTGAGTATTCCATCGAGGCATGTCCATCCGGGTAAAAAAGGGGGAGATGAATGTAATAAGGACATGCTCAATAAATTAAAAGTTTATATGGCAGTTGAAAGGCAGGAAAATACAGATGAACGTTGGGAAGCATTAAAAAAATTAAAGAATAATAATTAAACTGGAATAAAATGGCACATCCAAAGCACAAAACATCGAAATCAAGAAGGGACAAGCGAAGAACGCATTACAAGGCTGTTGTTCCTACTTTGGCAACTTGCTCAAATTGTGGTGCAACTGTTAAATTCCATACGGTTTGTTCAGAATGTGGGTATTACAGAGGCAAGCAGGTTATCGAAAAAGAAATTACTGTTTAGAAAAAACTTAAAACCAGGGAAATCCCCTGGTTTTTAATTTTCTCATTAAAATTTTTTAAACGTATCAGTTGGTTGTTACCCAAGGGCTTACATCAGAAAATAAGCCTCTCTTCTTTTCACTTTTCAGTTTATTAACTCTATATTCGTGCCTTAAGTTGCACGAAGTAAAATCATGGATTTTATTTACCCTAACCAATTCCGCCCATAAGCGGGGATTATATATTATGTTATAAGAAAATGAAGAAAATCAGGACTGCCATAACAGGAATAGGTGCTTTTTTACCTGAATACAGATTGACCAATGAAGAACTTACCCGCATGGTCGACACCTCAGACGAGTGGATTATGCAGCGCATTGGTATAAAAGAGCGGAGGATTTTAAAAGAAAAAGGCAAGGCAACAAGTGATATGGGGGCTGAGGCAGTTAAACAATTGCTTGCAAAAACCGGGAATAAACCCGATGACATAGACCTGTTGATTTGTGCCACTATAACCCCTGATATGCCATTCCCGGCTACAGCAAATATCATAGCACATAAAGCAGGGATACACAATGCCTGGAGTTTCGACCTGAATGCTGCCTGTTCAGGGTTTATTTTCAGCCTGGTTACAGCATCGCAGTTTATTGAAACGGGGCAGTATAAAAAGGTTGTTGTTGTTGCTGCTGATAAAATGTCGGCGATCACCAATTATAAAGACCGGACAACCTGCCTGCTTTTTGGCGATGCTGCTACGGCAACACTCCTGGAGCCATCTGCCGAAGATGTTGGGGTGATTGACCATATTCACCATGTCGATGGGCTGGGGCGTCATCATTTGCACCTTAAAGCAGGAGGTTCGCTACACCCCGCCTCAATAGAAACGGTTAAAAAAGAAGAACACTTTGTATACCAGGAAGGGCAGACTGTTTTTAAATTTGCCGTTTCGAAGATGGCCGATGTTGCCGTTAAGATGATGGAAAAACACAATATTACTTCCGATAACCTGAAATACCTTGTGCCGCACCAGGCGAATATGAGGATTATAGATGCTGTTGCGCGCAGGATGGGTATAGGAAGAGATAAGGTGATGATTAACATCGAAAAATACGGGAATACAACAGCCGCAACAATCCCTCTTTGTTTGTACGACTATGAATCGCAATTAAAAAAAGGCGATAATATTATATTGGCAGCATTTGGCGCCGGGTTTACCTGGGGGAGCATTTACCTGAAATGGGCCTACGACGGCAATGCCGGCTCTTAACCCGGGGATGCCGGAATTTTGTCCTTGTGAAAGTTTTTTGACAGCCTTTTTGTTTAAAGTTCCTGGCCAGGGTAACCTAAACAGTCTGTCAATATTCTGTAAAAAAGGAACTTCCTTTTTGCAGAGGTAATAAAATTTTGTAATTTCAGCATCCCTGTAAAAGTTATTATGTGTTTAATAAATTTTAAATTTTTAGCCATGGCAAAACCTATTTCAAGGGCATACAACGAAGACGAAGGCCGGAGTATCAACCTAATTAATAAGGGGACTAAAATTGTTGGCGATATCACTGCTGAAGGCGATATACGTATTGATGGAGAACTAATAGGCAATATTAAAGCCAAAGGGCGCCTGGTAATTGGCACAAACGGAGTTATTGAAGGCGAAATCTTGTGCAGGAATATTGAGGTCTCGGGTAAAGTGAAAGGGAAGATATCTGCTATGGAATTGCTGACGATGAAGGCTTCTTCAAAAATTAATGGGGAGATTACATCGGCAAAGTTGACTGTTGAACCGGGAGCGGTTTTTACAGGTACCTGCAAAATGGGAGGGGAACCGGCAAAAAATGACTCTGCAAAAACAAAATAAAGAGAAAAAGAAGTTCAATAATTTTATAAGGTATTCAAGCCTTGGGTTTGAAATGGCAGCCATAATTGTTATTGGTACATGGGGCGGCTATAAACTTGACCAATGGCTTAATAATGAATTTAAAATATCCACCCTGGTTTTGATGGCTGTATCTGTTATTATATCGATAATTTATGGAACAAAAAACCTCTTGAAAAAATGAGTCCCGAGTTTAAAAAATTCCTGCTTAAATTAATAGCCGCAACGATTATCCTGGCATTACTGGGATGGGTGGTTTTCTTTTTTATCTTCAGGGGACTTTATATGGGTATTTATCCGGTTGCCCTGGTTTTTTTCTCCACTTTTACATTATTGGTACATGCCTATCAGTTAAAGCTGGCAAGAGGGAACCTGGCAAAATTTACCCGGTCGAATATGTTGGTTACCTTTGTTAAGCTGGTTGTTTATTCGTTATTCACAGTTATATACCTGGCAGCCAACACTGAAAATGCGGTTGTATTCGTAATTGTGGTTATGGCCTTATATTTGGTTTTCACTTCACTCGAGGTGTCAGATTTAGTAAAGATAGCCCGCACACAAAATAAAAATAAATAAAATTTGAAAAATCTCTGAGAAGCTGCCTAAATAATAATACAAATGATGCCCTTATTTACCCGACTAAACTTTGTTAACAATTTATCAGATTATTCCAATTTTATGCCAGCGGGAGAAAAAAACTTTTAATTTTGTGGTTGATCAAAAAATTACAGACTTAGCTATGCGTAGAATTGCCAAAGGAATACTCTTACTCCTGGCCCTTGCGGCAATAAGTTTCACCAATGTTTCTGCCCGGAATCATGGCGAAAGTGAGGGGCATGGGCAGGAAGCACATAAGGAAAATGCATTCGAAGCAGGGAAATTTGTGATCGAACACGTTTCTGATTCTTATGACTGGCATATATTAACTATTGGCGAAACACAGGTTAGTGTACCTCTTCCTGTAATCCTGTATTCTTCAAGGCCCGAATTGCACGGCGGGCAGAGTTTTTTTGTATTTATGTCGTCAAAATTCCACCACGGGCATACTGAATATAAAGGATTCCGAATTTCGCAAAGTGAAAAAAATGAAGGGAAAATTGTAGAATTAGAGGATGGGAATGAAGTAGGAAGGCCTTTTGATATTTCAATCACAAAAACCGTAGCCGGCGTGATTGTTTCAGTAATTATTTTATTACTTATTTTCCTGTCAGTTGCAAAATCAGCCAGGAAGAGCAAAGGAGTAGCCCCAACCGGGCTTCAAAACCTGATAGAGCCATTAATTATTTTTATACGCGATGAGGTTGCAAAACCGGCAATCGGCGAGAAGAAATTTGAAAAGTTCGTACCATTCCTGCTTACAGTTTTTTTCTTTATCCTGATAAATAATTTGTTGGGCTTAATCCCGATTTTCCCTTTTGGGGCAAATGTTACAGGGAATATAGGCGTTACAATGGTACTGGCACTTTTTACATTTGTCTTAACCACTGTCAACGGGAACAAACATTACTGGAAGGAGATTTATAACCCCGATGTCCCCTGGTGGTTAAAATTCCCCATCCCCTTAATGCCAATTGTTGAGCTTTCGGGGGTTATAACAAAACCATTTGTGTTAATGATACGTTTGTTTGCGAATATGATGGCAGGGCACATGGTACTTGCGGTATTTGTCGGCCTGATTTTTATTTTTGCCAGTTTAATGGGTACTGCTGCGGGATTTGCAACGAGTGTTGTCTCAGTTGCCTTTTCGGTATTCATTTTACTGATGGATGTGTTAATTTCGTTTATTCAAGCATATGTGTTCACGTTGTTGTCGGCCCTTTATTTTGGGATGGCAACAGAAGAGCATCATTAGTATTAATTATTTAAATTAAAAACTATGTTATCAGCTATTTTAACAGTTTTGTTACAAGCTGCTACGGGTGCGGGCATCAGTAAAATGGGAGCCGCATTGGGAGCAGGGTTGGCAGCAATTGGTGCCGGCATGGGTATTGGCAGGATTGGTGCAAGTGCCATGGAGGCTATTGCCCGCCAACCGGAAGCAATTGGCGATATCCGCTCAAACATGATCGTTTCGGCTGCTCTTATTGAAGGTGTTGCCTTCTTTGCAGTGATCATTTGTGCCCTTGTTATTTTTATTTGAAACAGGCACTTAAGATTTTTTTGAAATTATGGCAACTATCCCCGGGATTGCCGGGGGTAATAGTTGCCTGTTAATTTAAAAATTTAAGATTATGGGTTTAGTTACTCCAGATTACGGGACAATAATTTGGATGGTTATAATTTTTGGGATTGTACTATTCATCCTGGCAAAGTTTGCCTGGAAACCGATCCTTAATGCTTTAAAAGACAGGGAAACATCTATTGCCAATGCACTTAATTCGGCAGAACAGGCAAAGAAAGAAGTGGAAAAACTGAAAGCCGACAACGAGAAAATTATCAGCGAAGCACGGAAAGGGAAAGATGCCATCCTTAAAGAGGCGAGAGAAATTAAAGAAAAGATAATTGCAGAAGCCAGGGATAAAGCCAGGCAGGAAGCACAGAAAAGCATTGAACAGGCAAGGCAACAAATTGAGTCGGAAAAGAATGCTGCCATCGGAGAAATTAAAAACCAGGTTGCCGAGCTATCGGTGTTGATTGCCGAAAAAATTATCAAAAAAGAACTGGCAGGCAAAAAAGAACAGGAGGATATGGTTAACGGACTTCTTGACGGCCTAAAGTTGAACTAAACCTATGGACGAAAGTTTAATTACAGTAAGATATGCAAAGGCTTTCTTTTCATTGGCAAAAGAAAAACAACTGCTTGAACCATTGAAAAGCGACATTGAGGCAATCGCTTCTGTTTGTAACCAATCGGTAGAATTTAATTTGCTGTTGGAAAGCCCAATTGTCAAAGTTTCGAAAAAAAAAGATATAATTTCCATAATTTTTAAAGGGCATATACATGAACTGACACTCAAGTTTTTGATGTTGGTTACAGAAAACAAGCGTGAAACACATATTCCGGGGATTTGCCGGAATTTCCTCGCCCTATACCGTGACGGGCAGGGTATAAAGTCTGCAACTGTTACCACCGCGTCTAAAATCTCATCCGCCACATTGGAAAAGGTACAGGCGGCCATGGAGAAGGAGTTCAACACAAAAATTGAATTAACTGAAAAGGTCAA
>UOEP01000106.1_pt1 | contig 26586 bp, 22 predicted proteins | sample 1989931 | NCBI WGS metagenome assembly UOEP01 (sample SAMEA4712198, study PRJEB27164) | hydrothermal vent metagenome | biome: marine basaltic hydrothermal vent biome; feature: marine hydrothermal vent; material: mineral | place: Pacific Ocean | collected 2011-06-14/2011-07-23 | depth 1691 m
TTCTTCTTGTCCTGCCGGACAGGCTTTACTTTTTGGCTTGACCCAAAAAGTAAACAAAAAGGTCAAGGCTGACGGTGCTTTTGATAGAAAACTACGGATCGTAAATGCTACGCAATCAAACTCCTCTCCCGAAAATCGGGATCGTCAAACAGGATTGCTTACCAGTGCCTGCCCTTATTTACTCCCTTGTTTTCTAAATCAAAACCCTCGTAGGCCGGTCAACAGATTATCTATCATTGATAAAAAGATACACCCCCCCCCACTTTTCCATGTGATCCATAAAAACTTTCCAATAAACATTTTTTATAATATTGGGTTTTAATAAAATAGGGGGGCTTATAAATAAAATATTATTAAATTTGAACAAAATAACTATACGTTCGAATCGTTAATTAAGAAATATTTCAGGCAAATATGGCAAGGATTAAAGAACAGGCGGAAGGATACAGGGCATTGAGTATCGGGGAAGAGATTTTCAACAGCATTACACACGGTATCGGGACTTTACTGAGCATAGCCGCATTGGTTGTCTTGGTAGCTTTTGCTGCTATTAAAGGCGATGCCTGGCAGGTAGTAAGTTCCGGCATTTTCGGGTCCACTTTGATATTGTTATACCTTTCATCAACATTATACCATAGTTTCACAAAAGAAAAGATAAAAAATTTGTTTGCCCGTTTCGACCATGCAGCCATTTTCCTGCTTATTGCCGGCACCTATACGCCGTATATGCTGGGCAAGATCCGCGGGGGCTGGGGCTGGAGTATTCTTGGCATAATATGGGTGTTGGCCATTGCAGGCGTTGTTATCCGCTCTATTTACCTCACCCGTTTCCGGAAAGCAATGGTCATTATCTATCTGCTAATGGGTTGGCTTTTTGTAATTGCTATTGGGCCAATCGCCAATAATATTTCCACTACCAGCCTGGTCTTCCTATTCATTGGAGGAGGTTGTTACTCAATCGGGGTAATTTTTTACGCCCGGCGGGAAATCCCCTACGGCCATGGGATATGGCATCTTTTTGTGCTTGCAGGAAGTACAATGCACTTCTTCTCAGTGTTATTCAGCATTAATTAGTGTTTATAAGCGGGCACTTTTCAGGGCCTCCCATTACTGATTTGTTAATTTTATCAATTATTATTAGAGAAAATTTTCTTTATTGGAATCTTTTTTATACTTTAGAAGAAAATTTAAAACTCCGGTTAACCATGCAGGGAAATATAAAAAAAACGGTACCTGAACCAACCCTTAAAAGGCTTCCTGCTTATCTGCATTATCTGCAAAAAGCAAGGGAAGAAGGAGTTTTGAATATTTCGGCGCCGGCAATTAGCAAAGTATTAAATTGCGACCCTACGCAAGTGGTAAAAGATATCTCTTTTACAGGAGCCAAAGGGAAGCCCCGCCTTGGTTACAACACCTATGAACTGATCCATGCAATCGAGTCGTTCTTAGGCTTTCATCGAACCAACGAAGCTTTCCTTGTAGGAGCAGGGAACCTGGGGTCGGCTTTAATGTCGTACCAATACCTGAAAAGCTTTGGTTTAAAGATCGTTGCGGCTTTCGATATTGACCCGGAAAAAATCGGGAAGCAAAAGGGGAAGATAAATGTTTTACACATCGACAAGTTACAGGATTTGGCACCTCGCCTTAAAATACAGATCGGAATATTAACAACACCGGTGGAAGTGGCTCAGGAAGTTGCCGAAAAGATGGTTAAATGCGGCATAAAGGCTATCTGGAACCTTACGCCCCTCAATTTGTCTTTACCGGAACATATAATTGTTCAAAATACCTCAATGTACTCAAATGTAGTTGTTTTATTAAAAAAACTGCATGATTCGGAAAAACATAACAATAATCCTTAAAAACAAATACTATGAAAAACAAAAGAAACAGGGTTTTTATTTACAAAGGAATAAAGAAAAATTTCTTCATTCTGTGTAATAAAATCGTTGCGCTACGAAATGCGGAAAATTACAACGAAATATTCGTTGAAGGGGAAAAGATTAAAGAAGCCTGTACAGACGATGATGAATATTGTGCATATTATAAAAGGATGACCCGGTGGCAAACCGTTTAGAGGCAGCTTATAATACCGTAGGGTTATGGTATTGTAGAGTTTGTTTTACCTTTTACAATACCGGATGCCCTGCGGGCAATATTCTTTTTATCCCTATGGCCTCTCCTTCGAGTGAGAAATCAGCAGACGATGTTATTTTAACATCGATGAAGCCCCCGATGATATTTTTGTTATCATAAGGGAACCGGACTATCAGCCTGCCCTCCGACAAGCCGGTAAGGAACCCCTCTTTACGGTCGTGCCCCCTCACCAGGACACGTACTGTTTTTCCGGCCATGGCAGTATTAAACCCCCTGTTGTGCTTCCTCAATTCTTCGGTTAAGATATGCAAACGCCTCTTTTTTTCTTCCAGAGGGACATCGTCTACCCACCGATGGCTTGTGGCACCCGGGCGTGGCGAATAAATAGCAATGTATGCCATATTATACTTAAACTCTTCCATGGCCTTGCGGGTATTTTCGAACTGCTCCTCGGTTTCGCCGGTAAATCCGACAATTATATCTGTAAAAAGAGTAGCCTGAGGGATTAACCGCCGTATTGTTTGGACAATTTCACGGTATTTGGCAACATGGTGCTTCCGGTTCATTTTTACCAAAACCTGGTCATCGCCGCTTTGTATAGGCAGGTGTATCTGTTTTGCCAGCACCGGGTACCGGGCAATTACTTCAATCACCTCACCGGTCATATCGCGTGGATGTGGCGAAGTAAAATAAACCCAGAACTCTTTTTTCAGGCGGTTGCCAAGCTCGCCAACCTGCCGGAGCAATTCAGGGAAAGTAATTTCCGCCCCCTTCTTATCAAGCCCATAGGAATTTACATTCTGCCCAAGCAGCATAATTGATTTAAAGCCTTTCGCAACAAGCGATTCCAGTTCATTTAGTATATCCTGTGAAGGACGTGATATTTCCCTTCCGCGGGTATAAGGGACTGCGCAAAACGCACAAAACTTGTCGCATCCATTCTGAATAGGGATAAAAGCCTCAAAATCTGAACTGTACGATGGTTTCACATTCCAAAAAGATTCAATATTCTCATTGTATGGGTCAATCCCCGGTTTTATATGTGCAGGCGTAGTTATCCCATACCGGCTGATTAATTCGGGCAATGTTTGAAGGTCTTTCATCTGGAAAGTGATATCGAAAAGCTTCAGGAACCGCTCGTGGTCGCTGGGTAGGATACACCCCGAAATAAACGTAATCAGGTTTTGATGGTTTTTCCTTTTATTCCATTTATGAATCCGTGAATAAACCTTATCAATAGCTTTTTGCCGGACAGAACAAGCTAATATCCCTATCAGCCCGGCTTCTTCTTCATTGTCGGTATATGTATAACCTGCTTCGTTCAGCACAGATGTAACCCGCTCACTATCCGACATGTTCATCTGGCATCCCAACGTAATCAAATGGTACTTCATCTCCCTCAAATAAGAATAAATCGGCCGCAAACTACAAAATATTCTTTAAACAAGGATTCCCTGAAGTAGAATTTCGTCTTTCCAACCACCGCGGTATTTAAGCCAGTCCTTTTTAGTGCCGGAAATCTTAAAACCCAGCTTCTGAAACAATTGAATGCTAACCTGGTTATCCGATGATATATTGGCATACAACTGATGTAAACCCAAAACATTTAAAGCGTAATTTTTTAATGCCGATAATGCATCGGAAGCATAACCCCTTTTCCGGTCTTCTGCCTCATGGATCAGTATCCCGACACCTGCCCTTTGGTGGAATGGGTCAAAATCGAATAGGTCGATGGCTCCTACCGGATGCCCGGCATTTGTTTGAATTATAAGGCGCAATTGCCGGGTTTCATAAATATCGCGGTACGATTCTTTTATATATTGTGCCAGGATATATTTTGAAAAGGGCACTTTTGTATTGCTAACCTCCCATATCGAACAGTCATTCTCCCATTTATAAAGCACCTCAATATCGTCCGGTTCAAGTGGGCGGAGTTCAACATTCCCGTATGTTAAAAAATCAGGCATCGGTTTTTCTACTTATATTTCGTAAGGCCTTAAGAATTATCTCCAGGTCGTTTAACAGGCTGTAATTCCTTGCATATAAAATATTCATCTGAAGCTTTTTTGTGGCATCCAGTTTTATTCCGGGGAATAACTCTCCGGGGTTCAGTATCCCCTCCTTCAAAGCCGGAAGGTCATCGTGTGAATGTGGCCCCGGAATATAGCCGACCCATGATATTTCCCCCGAGACGGCCTTGAGAACATTCCTGAAAAACTGCTTTTTATTTTTATACAGCCAAATAATAAACGGAGAAGCAGTAAGAGCCATTAACCCCAGGGTAAAATCAAAACACCTTTTAACCACCCTGTTGCCAGGTTTCGAAATGGCATTCATGTTTATAACATAAAGGTCGCCTGCGGTGTGTATAGAATTACTCCCTATGATGCTCAGGCTTTCCGGCGGCGCAATTTTAAAATCAACTTCCAATCCTGACAACTCAAGCATTGCCTTTATTATTTTCCCGGAGCTAATGTTGCCGGCACAAAAAACCAGCTCATCGATCCTGTTGATTTTAATAATCTCCTGTATCTGTTCAACTGCCCCTATGTACTCCTTTGCATAATCTGTATCGGCTAATGAGACATAGCCAACCACCTCCGGCAGTATTTGCGTTTGCAGCAACAATTCTTTTACCCTGCCGGCCTCTTGCGGATGCCCGATAATGGCAATACGTTTGGGATTATTGTCCTCAAACTGAAACCCTTTAATCCGGGCAAGATTAAACAGCAGCCTTAATGCGGGTAATGAAAAAACAGCCCAGGCAGCACCAAGTAAAATAAGCGCCCGCGAGAACCTGTACTTTTCATCAATCAAAGAATATGCTAAAAGGATCACAACTGTGCCCCAGGCAAGGCCCCTTATTATATACCATGGTTTTACAGGCTTTTTATACCCGCCCGATATAAAGATGCCCCCTATCCAGATGAGGATATAAACAGGGACAGCAAATAAAAGGAATTCGGGAGGGTAATAATCAGGCATAAATTTCTGATTCTCCCAGTAAGGAGTTAAAAACAGGTAGCCCGTAAAAATTACCAATGCGTCCAGTACGGGCAGGTAAATCAGGGAAAACAACCTGTTCAGGATGGCTAAGAGTGCCCTGAAATAGATGGCAATATTTATTAATAATGAAAAAGCCCTGGCTTTATCATGTGAGAAATGCTTTTTTGCAAAAATAATCATGGCCTTGTAGAACACCCTGACATAATTAACAGACCCTTTTTTTGTGCTTTCGCCTTTGTAGTGGATAATGGTGGTTTCAGGGAAATAGTAGTTTTTGAAACCTCCCTGTGTGATCCTGTACGAGAGGTCAATATCCTCGCCATACATGAAAAAGGTTTCATCCAGCAGCCCTACTTTTTCAAGAGCCGATTTGCGCAACAGCATAAATGCACCTGCCAATACATCTACCTGATTAATTTCATCGTCAGGGAGGTATGTAAGGTGGTATCGGCCAAACTTTTTTGAATGCGGGAAAAGGGCAGATAAACCGAATATTTTATAAAATGCCACCCAGGGAGTTGGCAACCCGCGCTTTGACTCAGGCAGGAAATTCCCTTTCCCATCAATCATTCTTACTCCAAGTCCTCCGGCGTCAGGGGTGTCGTCCATGAAACCGGTTACTTTTTTTAATGTATCCTCTTCAACTACGGTATCAGGGTTCAACAAAAGGATGTACTCCCCTTTTGCCTGTTTTATTGCCTGGTTGTTGGCATACGAGAACCCGTGATTCTCATTGTTTTCGATCAGCAATACCTCCGGGAATTTATCCTTTACCAGGTTACATGAGCCATCCACCGAATTGTTATCGACAACAAATATTTCAGAATCAATATCATTACAGGCTTTCTGAACAGAGTGGAGGCACTGTTCAAGGAAGTGTTTCACATTGTAATTAACTATGATTACCGAAAGTTTCATGCTAATTCGTCCCTTTGAATCCTATTAAATCTGACTTGAAGTTAATACCTTATTGTTTATTTCCCAACCAAACTCTCATAGTTTACCCTGTTTATCAGCGAACGCCCCAAAGTAAGCTCATCGGTATATTCTAATTCATCGCCAATAGAAACACCCCGCGACAAAGTAGTAATCCTCACATCAAGGCCTTTCAATTTCCTAAAAATATAAAAATTGGTTGTGTCGCCTTCCATTGTTGTACTTAACGCAAGTACAACTTCGACTATTTCATGTTGCTTTACCCTTTTTATTAATGAATCGATTTCGATATCGGAGGGGCCGATTCCATCCATTGGCGAAATTATACCTCCCAGGACATGGAAAAGCCCGTTGAACTGAAGAGTATTTTCAATGGCCATTACATCGCGGATGTTTTCAACAACACAAATTACCGAATTTTCGCGTGAAGGGCTGGAACAGATATGGCAAACTTCGGTATCGGAAACATTATGGCAAACTTTGCAATGTTTAATTTCGTTGCGTAACTGTATCAGGCTGGTGCCAAAAGCATTAACAACCTCTTTTTCCTGCCTGAGCAGGTGTAATACCAACCGCAGGGCACTTTTACGCCCGATCCCCGGTAATTTCGAAAACTCATTTACCGCATTCTCCAATAACTTAGAAGGGTACTTTTCAATATTCATACAGCATTATTTTCCGGTATAAATTTAAACAACCCTTTGTAACTGTTAGGACAAGGTTAAAATAATCTGTTGATTTCTTTTTCAACCTCAATCGGATTTGGGTTAATATCAAAAATAAACGATGGCTTCAGGTAATGCAATTCTTTTTCCTGTTTAAATCGGTTTTCCCCACCTCCTGTAACATTCAGCATAATCAAAGCATCTTTATCAATCCTGTTGGCTTTAACTTCGCTTACCATTGTGGCTAATGCAACAGTTGCCGCCGGATGGATATCAATCCCCTCTGTTTCTTCAAACAGTTTTGCAGCTTTAACAGCTTCTTCGTTCGAAGCGGTTAAAACATCGCCCCTGGTATCGGCTAACGCATCATACAGCCCCCCTGTGACCGTGTACGGAGGTTTCCGGTTCGATAATACTTTGGCAATGATCTGCCCGGCCTGCTCCCGTGCAAGAGAATCTTTCAAGGGGAACAGTATCCTTGAACCTGCCCTCCATGAATCGTAAATAGGTATAAACGGGATATTTTGCGAAATCATCAACCTCATTTTATTCTTCCCAAACCGCCCGTCATTAATAAACCGCAGGTTAGCTTCCCAGGCTGCAATGGCTCCTGTCCCGCTTCCTACTGCCTGGAAATAATATTCAGGGATTTTCCCGATAGTTGTAACTGCGGAAAGCACAGTGGTGCCCATCCCATCACGGCGGGCAACATTTTTCGCCCCCCCTTCGGCAATAAACCCATCCAGTTTGGAGGCAAGGTTGGATAAGTGTATGGCATCGAAGTAATCGCTACCCGACCGGCTACAAACCAATTTTACACAGTCGTTCAGTGGCGCATCAAACCATAGTGCATTAATATGGTCTTCGGGGACACATAAAAGAAGGGGTATATTGTTGGAAGAACACACCTGTGCAAAAGCCCTGGCTGTGTTCCCTGCCGATGCAACAACCAATATTTTGTCCATTACAGGATTCATCCGGGCACAAACCGAATAAGCTTCGGTTTCTTTAAAAGAACAGGTTTTCATCATTACCCCTTTCCCGGGCCAGTAACCACTGAAGGTTATCCAAAGGTTCGTTAACCCAAGCCGTTCGGCCAACCCCTCGCTTTTATAAGTGACAGGAGAAGAGGAGCCCTTTAGCATACGGTTAACAGGAAGCCAGTCGGCAAATTGGTACAGCCCGTATTCACTACCCTTTACATTAATCTGTGTTTTCTCATATTTTGCCCTTATAAGAGTGGGCTCTTTTTCTTCAGGTGCATCAAGTACCCAGCCTGTATCATGAAATGTTTTCCCCGTTTTTAATGACTCAAGAATATATTTGGTTTTAGAGAACTGAAGTGCCATATTTTTTTCCAATGTCGATTTTAAAGAGCACAAATGTAGTAAATTATTTTCCTATCCCCTGTGCATCTAAAACAGCTATTGCAACCATATTGACAATCTCTCGTACCGAGCTATCCATTTGCAAAATATGGATAGGTTTTTTCATCCCCAATAAAATGGGGCCGATTGATTTGGCTGTACCTATTTCCTGAAGTACTTTGTATAAAATATTCCCCGAGCTAAGGTTTGGGAAAATCAATGTATTTGCATCCATATTTTTCAATTTTGTAAAGGGGAACTTTTTCTGGCGGAGGGTTCCATTCAGTGCATAGTTGGCCTGCATCTCACCATCAACGATCAGTCCGGGATGGTCGCGATGCAAGATTTTCACTGCCTCACAGGCCCTGACCGGGCTGCCCTTGCCTTTGTGGGCGCCAAAATTCGAGTACGATAAAATTGCAATATGCGGTTCGATATTAAATTTCCTTACTTCGGCAGCCACCAGGATAGTTGTATCGGCAATGACCTGTGCATCGGGGTCGGAATTAACAGTGGTGTCGGCAAGGAAAAGCGGCCCTTTTTTAGTGAGCATAATATACATCCCGGCAATGTGGTTGAATTTTTTATTGGTGCCGATTACATGGATCGCCGGGCGGATTGTATCGGCATATTTACGCGAAAAGCCTGAAATAAATGCATCAGCTTCACCTGTTTCCACCATCATTGCCCCAAAATAATCGCGGTTGTACATATTCTCCAGGGCATTCTCGAAAGTCATCCCTTTACGTTTCCGCTTTTCATATAAGATGGATGCAAACTCCCCGCGTTTCTTTTTCGAAACATCTTTAAAAATATCTATGACCGGCACATTGGGCAGCTCCAGTTTATTTTCGTTGATAATCTTCCTGACCTCCTTTTTATTGCCCAGCAGGATAGGCTTGGCTATACCATGTTTGCAAACGAATTGTGCTGCCTTAAGGATTCTAAAGTTGTTGCCTTCAGCAAAAACAACACGTTTGGGGTTTTCCCGGGCTTTATCCCTGATCGTCATTATCAATTTATTGTCGAGCCCGAGCCTGTTGCTTAGCCCCCTTTTATATTTTTCCCAATTGGCGACCGGGATCCGGGCTACGCCGCTATCCATTGCCGCTTTTGCCACTGCCGGGGCAACGGTAGTGATCAGCCTTGGGTCGAGGGGCTTGGGGATGATATATTCTTTGCCAAAAACGATATTTTGCTTGTTGTAAGCCTTGTTTACAATCTCAGGGACATCCTCTTTGGCCAGGGAAGCAATGGCTTTTACCGCTGCAATCTTCATCTCCTCATTAATAGTAGTAGCACGTACATCCAGGGCGCCCCGGAAAATAAAGGGGAACCCAAGCACATTGTTCAGTTGGTTGGGGTAGTCGCTGCGCCCGGTAGCCATAATAATATCGTCCCTGGCAGAGGTGGCATCAGGATACGAAATCTCGGATGTAGGGTTGGCCATGGCAAATACGATGGGGTCTTTAGCCATCGACCTGACCATCTCTTTAGTGACAACATTACCAACCGAAAGCCCCAGGAAAACATCTGCTCCTTGTAAGGCTTCCTCAAGGGTGCTGATATCCCGGGCGGTAACAAATTGTTGTTTGATACTGCTTAGCCCTTCCCTCTTTTTATTCAATACACCTTTACTGTCAAGCATCACTACATTCTCTTTTTTTACGCCAAGGCTGATGTACAATCGAATGCTTGACACGGCACTTGCCCCGGCTCCATTGACAACTACTTTTATCTGCCCGATTTTTTTCCCATTCAACTCCAGTGCATTAAGCAGCCCTGCTGCCGAAATAATTGCCGTCCCGTGCTGGTCGTCATGGAAAACCGGGATGTTGAGTATCTCTTTTAGCCTGGTTTCTATTTCAAAGCATTCGGGTGCTTTAATGTCTTCAAGGTTTATGCCGCCAATAGTAGGGGATATGGCCTTTACTATTTCAATAAATTTTTTCGGGTCTTTTTCGTCAACTTCAATGTCGAAAACATCTACATCGGCAAAAATCTTAAAGAGGAGCCCTTTCCCTTCCATCACGGGTTTCCCGGCTTCAGGCCCTATGTCGCCCAGCCCCAGGACGGCTGTGCAGTTTGAAATTACAGCCACCAGGTTCCCTTTGGAGGTGTATCTGTAAACATTGTCAATATCTTTTTTTATCTCGAGGCATGGTTCTGCTACGCCTGGGCTGTATGCCAGCGAAAGGTCGTATTGGTTGTGGTGTGGTTTTGTCGGTATGACTTCTATTTTTCCCGGCCGCCCCTTTTCATGATACCTTAAGGCATCTTTTTTTAATGTTTCTGACATGGTAAGTCTGATTTTTGGTTGACCCTTAAAATTATAAAATAAGTAGCCGCTATAGTAGGATTTAAGTCAGGAAACCTTAGAAGAGGCCTGAAAATTATACTTTTATTTTATTATGCGCCTTTTCCCGCCATATTTCAGCAATTTATCGTTAAATACAGTGTTGTATTCGCCTCCAGATTGCCTTATCTGACAAAAAAATCCACTATAATAATTCTAAGAAACAAAATTTAGACAGCTTCTTAGCCTGAATAATTCACAAATTGTTCTATTGCGAAGCCAAACTACTGTGATTAAAGGCAATGCTCACTTTCCGATTCTCGAAATAGCTTAGGCTATTCCTGTGAGTCGAAAACCTGCGCTTACCTGTACTCTTTGTATTTTGACTTCTCATGACTAAAATTCATGAATTATTCAGGTTAGAAGAGGCCTGGAATCCGGGAAATATTAATAAGCTAAAACAATCGATAACAGCACCGTGGAGTGCTTCAATGAAATGTTGGTATATAAATAAAGCCTTTTTCAACCTTAATGCTGTTTTTATTGCTTTTAAAGAGACCGCTTATGTAAATTATTCATCGTTGAAATATCAGGTAAAAAAAGGCGAAATAAAAAGACGTGTTTACCCCCATATCCTAAGGCATTGTTTTGCTACCCACAATCTTGAACAAGGAACTGATTTACGATATATTCAGGAATGGCTAGGGCATTCAAGCTCAAAAACAACTGAAAGGTATACCCATGTGGCAGAAACAACCTTTAACAAATTTAAAAACCCAATAGATGATATTGATATTGAATAAATACAAAAAAGTGCTGTTATTTAATGAATTCAATGCGGTAACAACACTTTTCACAATGATAAAGGAAAAATAACAGCATATAGAAGTGTTGTTATTTACTAGTTGGGCAACATGCAGAAGAGCATAATCTCTTATGATAGTAATTTGGCAGAAATAAAATTGTTTATTAATTTTGTTAACCTTTTTCGTTAATAATATTTATCTTTGCAGTGGAAATAAGTTATAAGACCAGAAAACTAGAAAAGCAATTGACTGACCCAAAGGAGCTTGCAAGAACTTTCGGGCAACTTGCTCGGAAAGTAAATCAAAGGGTTAAGGAACTTACAGATGCTGACACTTTAGCAATTATGAGAACTATAGTAGCTGCAAGATGTCACGAACTGACTGGCGATCACAAGAGAGAACTTGCAGTTGACGTTTCAGGGAATTATAGGTTGATTTTTGAACCCAACCACAACATAACTCCCAAAAAAGATGATGGCGGACTTAATTGGGACGAAGTAACCAAAATTCAGATTAACGAAATTGAAGATTATCATTAACAACGAAGCAAAACACAAAGATATGGCAACGACACCTGAAATAGCAAAATCACTTTTATCGCCACCCGGAGATACCATTCAGGAGCATATCGATTTTATTGGTATGTCGCAAGCTGAACTTGCCGAAAGAATGGGAAGACCCAAAGAAAAAATTAATGATATTATTAAAGGCAGAGAACCGATTACCATTGCTACAGCATTTCAATTGGAAAAAGTATTGGGTATTCCTGCAACCTTTTGGCTGAACAGAGAAAAAACATACCGCAAAGAATTGTATGAACTCCAACAACAAGAAGAATTGGAATTTAAAAAAGATTGGTTGGCTGCATTTCCAATTAACGAACTTAGAAAATTAGGTTGGCTACCTGACACTAGAGAGAAACACATCTTGGTTGACAATCTTCTAAAATTCTTTGGCGTGGCATCTACAGAAGAATGGGAAACCATATATGTAGCCGAAGAAGTTTCAGTGGCTTTTAGAGTTTCTTTAGCACACACGCAAAGCCCTCATGCTATTTCTGCATGGTTGCGCATGGGAGAACTACAAACAAAAGATTTACAAATTTCCCCATTTGATAAAAAGAAATTCAAAGAAGCGTTAGCGGTAATTAAAGAATTAGCTTTTTTAATGCCTGAAGATTTTGCCAAACAACTACAAAACATTTGTGCCCAATGTGGTGTAGCAGTGATTTATACACCTAAATTACCTAAAGCTCCAATTAGTGGAGCTACTCGTTGGTTTCATAACAAACCTATTATCCAACTTTCAGGAAGATTCAAGACAAACGACCATTTTTGGTTTACCTTTTTTCATGAAGCAGCTCACATCATATTGCATGGTAAAAAAGATATTTTTTTGGAGAATGTGGCAGGAACTGAAATAGATCAGGAAAAAGAAGAAGAAGCCAATGCTTTTGCTGCTAAAATTCTTTTAACAGAAGCACAGCTGCAAGAAATTATCAATTCAGCACCGCTTACAGTCGACTCAATACATGAGTTTGCCAATAAATTCAGAACACCTACGGGAGTAATCATAGGCAGACTGCAACATTTAAAATTGATTCCATTTTCTATTGGGAATAGTTTTAGAGAGAAAATAGACTTGTTTGATTAAAAGATCAATATGGATGAGAAATTAATAAAAAGCTCGATTGCCCAATCGAGTAGGTGGCTGACGATCAAATGACCGCCAGTGCACCTCTCACACCACCGTACCCCGACTTTCGGGGCAGGCTGTACGGGTCTCGTATACGGCGGTTCGTCAGATATCAACACCATCGCTCTTTACACCAATAGTACCTTCTGCCCTTATTTAAGATAAGGCTAGATTCCGCCAAGCGGAAAGCTTCCTTATCGAATTACAGGCAAACCTGACGTTCAGCCCTTCATTAGCTTGTGAGACCATCCGGGGTTACCCGTTGTCGGTGAGGCCCGGCTCGTTACCACTAACTACTATGACCTCTGCTGACTTCTCCAATATGCCAACTCGTGGCTATGGAGACCTCCCCAGGTAAGAACTGTTTCCTTCTACCTATCGCCGGTACATCTACATAACTGAGATTGTTGGATGCGGGCTTTGCAAAGATGTGCTTGCTTACCCTCTCAATCATGCCTCTTATGTACTTCCTGTTCGTCGGTACAGGTATTTGAAGGCTGACACACAACCAAAACCTGTTAACTTTTTTCAGGAACAACCACAAACAAGATTCCCTATATTTGCAATATGACTAATTCAATCCAAAATATCGATTTATATAAATCTCTTTTCAGAGGTCGCACGGATATTTATGCCGTTCGCTGGGAAAAGGGTGGACGAAGTGGATATATGCCAGCATACAAAGTTGATTGGACTGATTATAACAAACATAAGGCGCAGGGAGGAACATTTAAAGATTATAAAAACAAGGAATATTTACCGTTCGATAATTCTGCAATAGAATCCCACTTTTCTGGGAAGGAAACCTGTGGAATTTACCCCTTACTCGAAGACAATTCTTCGTATTTTATTGCAGTTGATTTTGACAAACAAAACTGGAAAGAAACAATTCTTAAGCTTCACCAAACATGTACTAATTTCAAAATCACATCATATATTGAACGTTCTCGTTCAGGAAACGGAGGTCATTTATGGGTATTTTTCGAAAATACATTTCCTGCTCAGCAAAGTCGGAAAATTATGTTTGAGTTGCTACGACATTCAAACATAATTTCGCATTTTGAAAAAGAACCAAGTTTTGACAGGTTATTTCCAAATCAGGATTTTCATTCGGGTAAAGGAATGGGGAATTTAATTGCACTTCCCTTTCAGGGCAATTCATTGACACAAGGCAATTCGTGTTTTATTAATCCCGAATCATTTGAACCAATTGAAAACCAATGGGAATTTTTGGAATCAGTTACTAAAATTTCAATTGCTGAATTGAAAAATATTTATGAACAATTATTTGATGTTAAACCTAATGAAGCATTTATCTCAAATTCAGGGGACAACAAACAATCCGAACTTGAAATAGTGATCAGCAATCAAATTTACCTTAAACGAACACAATTAAACCGAAAATTAATTATATTTCTTAGAGACCAATTGAACTTTTATAACTCCGATTATTTAGCTAAAAAGAATTTGGGGAAAAGTACTTTCAATACCGAAAAGTTTTTCAGGCTAATTGAAGAATCCGATAATGAGGTAATGATTCCAAGGGGTTTCTCAGCATCGTTGGTTCAATTCTGCAGCAAGGAAAAGATTCCATTTAAAATAATCGATAAACGAGAGAAAAAAAATTCCATCGATTTTGAATCGGAAATAAAACTACAAGACCATCAGGAAATTGCGCTTGAAAAAGTACGAGAAAAGGACTTTGGTGTAATTGTTTCACCACCGGGTTCTGGAAAAACGGTAATTGGACTTGAAATAATCGCCGAAAAGAGACAACCCGCACTTATCATTGTTCATAGAAAACAGTTGTTAGACCAATGGGTTGAGCGAATTCAAGATTTCCTAAAGATCCCAAAGAAAGATATTGGACAATTTGGAAATCAAAAGAAAAAAATTGGCAAGCAAATTACCATTGCTATGATTCAATCTTTGTCGAGAATTGAAGATTATAGTGAAATCGCAAATGCATTTGGGATAATTATTATTGATGAGTGCCACCATATTCCAGCTAAATCATTTCGGGAGGCAATTATTAATTTCAATGCTTTTTATTTGTATGGATTAACAGCAACACCAAAAAGAAAAAACAACGACCAGAAATTGATTTTTGTTTACATCGGAAACATTCTTCATCAAGTTAACCAACAACAGTTTTTAGCAGAGAGAAATATTCGAACAGAAATAAACATTAAAGAAACTGAACTGTTTGCCCCATTCAACTATAAAATAGACAAATACGAAACAATCTCACGCATTTTAATTCACGATACACACAGGAATTCCTTGATTCTTAATGATATTGAAAATAATGCAAAAAGGTTCAAAACTATTCTGATTTTATCTGAACGGAAAGCACATGTTGATATCTTAAACCTCTATTTGAAGGATAAATATGAAACAATTACTATTCATGGTGATGATGCAGAAAGTGTACGAAAAAGTAAAATTGAGCAAATAAAACAAGGGCATTTCAAAATTGTAATTTCTACGGGGCAATTCTTTGGAGAAGGGATTGATATTAGTAACTTGGAGTGCTTGTTTATTGTTTATCCCTTTGCTTTCGAGGGGAAACTAATTCAATATATTGGGCGTATTCAACGTTCAAAAAATCCTCCGGTAATTTTTGATTACAGGGATTCAAAAATTGATTACTTTGAAAAAATGTTCAAACAACGAAAACGATACTATAACAAATTGTTAAAATAGATATGCCGGAAAGTCAAAATATAGAATGGAAAGAAAATTGGACGATTTGGACAAACAGATGATGATTTACGTTTTCAAGAAGAATATTTTAGAGTAGATTTGGTTTTTTTACAATCGGATATTACAATGTTTTGTTTTAATTGACTTAAAAATAGGGCAATTAACCCATCAAGATTTCTCAAACACCCCCCTAAAACTAACCTGTTTACTGATTATTTCACCAAGTTTGTCAGTTGCAACTCTTTCCTGCTCCATGGTATCTCTGTAGCGTACTGTCACTGTATTGTCTTCAGTGGTTTGGTGGTCCACCGTCACGCAGAATGGCGTGCCAATGGCATCCTGCCTGCGGTAGCGTTTGCCAATAGAGTCTTTTTCATCGTACCGGCAATTGAAGTCAAATTTTAATTCGTCAATTATTCCCCGCGCTATTTCAGGAAGCCCGTCTTTTTTTACCAATGGCATAACGGCTAATTTTACCGGTGCCAGAAACGGGGGGATTTTTAGGACAACCCTTGTATCTTTTTTCCCATTGTTTTCGATTTCCTCTTCACAATATGAGGCAGAAATTACCTGCAGGAACATCCTGTCGACACCTATTGATGTTTCGACAACATAAGGTACGTACGATTTATTCAGCTCAGGGTCGAAATACTGGATTCTTTTACCTGAATACTCCTGGTGCTGCGAAAGGTCGAAGTCGGTCCTTGAATGAATACCTTCCACCTCTTTAAACCCAAATGGGAATTTGAATTCCACATCAACAGCAGCATTTGCATAATGAGCTAGTTTTTCATGTTCGTGGAAACGGTATTTATCATCGCCAAAACCAAGGGCACGATGCCATTCCATACGGATATTCTTCCACTTCGCGAACCAGTCGAGTTCGGTACCGGGGCGCACGAAAAATTGCATTTCCATCTGTTCGAATTCGCGCATACGGAAAATAAACTGGCGGGCAACTATTTCGTTGCGGAAAGCTTTACCAATTTGAGCAATGCCAAAAGGTATTTTCATCCGGCCTGTTTTCTGCACATTCAGGTAATTCACAAAAATACCCTGTGCTGTTTCGGGCCGCAGGAAAATAGTTGATGCCCCTTCGGCTGTCGAGCCCATTTCGGTAGAAAACATCAGGTTGAACTGGCGCACATCGGTCCAGTTGCGCGAACCCGAAACCGGGCACACAATCCCCTGGTCAATTATTATTTGCTTTAGTTCTTCAAGGTTGTTGTCGTTAAGTGCCTTTGCAAAACGGGCATGCAGCTCATCATATTTTTTTTGGTTCGCCAATACCCGGGGGTTGGTTTCCCTGAATTGTTTTTCATCGAATGTATCGCCAAACCGTTTAGCCGCTTTGGCAACCTCTTTGTTCATTTTCTCTTCGAACTTCGCCAATTGCTCTTCGATTAAAATATCGGCACGGTAGCGTTTTTTGGAGTCTTTGTTATCAATTAAAGGGTCGTTAAAAGCATCAACATGGCCCGATGCTTTCCAGATGGTTGGGTGCATAAAAATAGCAGAGTCCAGCCCGACTATATTCTCGTGAAGCAAAACCATGCTGTCCCACCAGTATTTTTTTATGTTGTTCTTTAGTTCAACGCCATTCTGCCCGTAATCGTAGACGGCACTAAGCCCGTCATAAATCTCACTCGATTGAAAAACGTAACCATATTCTTTACAGTGGGCAATCAACTTTCTGAAAATATCTTCCTGAGCCATTTTAATTTCTTTCAATTTAATGGTGACAAAAATAAAGGAATATCTTAAAAAGATGATGAATAAAAAAATATTATTGAATTAAAAGAAAAAATCTTACCTTGCATCACATCAAACAAATCCCACGGCAATGCGTAAGCAGTCGAACATACGAAAATTGGAAGAAGAGATCAAACGGCTTCGACAGGAACTGGACGATTATAAGGCTATTGCGAATCTTGGGCATTGGCAATTAAATCTTACTACCGGTAATTTCAAGTTTTCTGATGAGGTACATAAGCTCTTGGAAATCAATTGCTCTGACTGTGACAATCCCTATGAACGAAAAATGAGTGTTATACACCCTGACGATAAGTCGGATGTAAAAAATGCTATCGGGGGTATTTTGAAAAACCGGAAGCATGGTGTGGTTGAATACCGGGTAATCGTCAAGAATAATGCCGTCAGGTATATCAGGGAATGGATATTTGTAGCCCATGATGTTAACGGGAATCCTATCCATATTAGCGGGATAATAACCGACTATACTGCTCAAAAACTAAATGAAATAGCATTAGTATCAAGTGAAAAGAAGTTCCGGAGTTTATTAAATAATACAAGTGATGCTGTATCTGTCACAGATAGTAAAGGCCATATTATCTACGGAAACCCCAGCTTTATTAAGATGTTGGGGTACAATAGCCTGGATGACATAATTGATTTGCCGGCCTCTGATTTTATGGCTTACAATGAATTTAAGGCCTTTTACAGGAAGCTTGTTAAAGGAGGGAATATAAAAAATTACAAAGCCGAATTATTAAGGAAAGACGGACGTAAATTATATGTACTGATCTCATCGAAGATCATTTATGCAGAAAAGGTTAAAGAGCCTGTTGTTGAAAGTTTTATTAAGGATATTACCGAATCAAAAGAAGCCGGATTAAAGATTATCCGCCATAATAAACATCTTGAGAGGCTGATTAATATTACCCAGATAAAAACATCCGGGACAAAAGAGTTGATTGACCTGGCCCTGAAAGAAGGGATCGAATTAACCGGGAGCGAATTGGGTTTTATAGACCTTTACAACCCAAAAACAGGGACTCTGACTCTCCATGCCTGGTCGGGAGCGGCAATGGGCAAAAGTAGATTATTCAAAAAGCAGGTGCAGCTTCAGGTTGAAGAAGCAAGTATATGGGATGAAATTATCCGTTCGAAGAAGCCGTATATAATAAACAACTTCAGCATAGAGAGTATCTGGGGTAAAGTTGTCCGCGATATCCGGTTTGGCATAAAGAAATATTTGTTGGTGCCTGTTACTCTTGACAATGAGATTGTTGCCATTACCAGTATGGTCAATAAGAAAACAGATTACGATGAAACCGATGCGCAGCAGTTGGCACTATTGATGGACACTATCTGGAAAAGGCTTGAAAAACAAAAAATAAATGACGACCTAGTTAAGGCCAGGGAGAAGGCAGAAGAGGCAGATCAGTTAAAATCAGCATTTTTAGCAAATATGTCGCATGAAATAAGGACTCCTTTGAATACCATTGTTGGATTTGCGAACCTTTTAAGTGAAAGTGGCACGTCAACGGAGGAGATGGACTACCAGGTTAAGTTGATCAATCAGGGAGCCAGCCAGTTAAGCCAGATTATAAATGATATAATGGATATCTCAAAAATAGAGACCGGACAGGTTTCAGTAAAATACAGCACGGTTAATATTAAAGATTTAATCAATCAAACCATACAATTATTTTCAACTCAGGTTGAAGAGAAAAAAGTTACTATAACTTCCTCTTTAAAAGAGGATGATGAAGAGTTGATCATAAAAACCGATGAGCATAAATTGCAACAAGTTGTAAATAACCTGGTTAGCAATGCCATAAAGTTTACGGCGCAAGGAGAAATCAGCATTTCGGCCTACAATAAAGGAGAAGATTTAATTATTGAAGTGAAAGATGCCGGGATTGGGATACCTCTGCAGGAACAGGGAAAAATATTTGACCATTTTCGTACCGGGGAAGTAGATTTGAAAAAGAAATATAGCGGAGCCGGGCTGGGACTGCCAATTTCAAAAGGGTTAATTGAATTGATGAATGGTAAAATATGGGTTAAGTCAGCACCAGGGGAAGGTTCCACTTTTTATATATCCGTACCGTACCGTAAGCCAAAAGAAGAAACCGGAGGGCTTCAGCCGAATCATAACCTTGGGCTGGCCGGTAAAACCATCCTGATAGCCGAAGACGAAACATTTAACTTTTATTTCCTGGAAAAACTGCTTAAAGGTGCTGATATAATCCATGCGCCGAATGGTAAAAGAGCGGTTGAACTGGTTAAAGAGAACCCTTCGATAGATTTAATCCTGATGGACATCAAAATGCCATTAATGGACGGGTTCGAAGCAGCCAGGATTATTAAAGGAATTGCCCCCGGTATCCCGATTATTGCCCAGTCGGCTTTTGCTACTTCAAATGAGATAAACAAGGCAAAAGAATTGGGCTTTGAATATTATATAACAAAACCCATCAATTCAAACCATTTAATGCATACTATTTACGAAGCATTAGCAAAAGTAAACCTGCCTAAAAGCAAAAGGCAAATCCTGTGACCCCTATCTTTCCGGCAGAGGCAACAAGCCCCTGCGTCTATTTTACCTGTATCCTTGCCTCTTCAACCAGATTATCACCCGGAGATACCGGTAGCATACTAAATGAATAGCTGTATTCCTTATCTGTCAAGCAGTATTCAGGGTGGACAAAAGCGCCCCAACTGTTATCCCCCCCAACTCCCATTTGTTTATAGTCGATATTGACCGATGTGAGGTTTCTTGGCTTTACATCAGTGGTATGCCTGTTTGCAGGCGACCCGTTGGTGCCGGCTTTGTTATACGACTTCCTCAACGACTCAAAATCTTTAAGGATATTGTGGTGGGCACTTACCGATAATAATGGCATCCCTTTGAATAGCAGCCCATTACCATCTTTGTCGGTAATTGCTACCCATCGCACATCGGTTTTATTGCCATTTTCCTGTGGGCGGAGGTAAGCCTGGTACTGGTCGGCAACACTGCCTTTATAAAGCCCTACAAAAGCACTGGTTTTCCTGTCCTGGTACGACTCCTGAGGGCCTCTCCCTAACCACGACATCTGGTCAAACCTACGTGGCATAATAAGGTTCATCCCCATCCTTGGTAATTCCGGGAGGCCATCCACTACCTCCTTGAAATGATTATCTACTCTTATTTCGCCCGACCCAAATACGGTATAATCCGAGGTATAGGTGCCAATTTCCTCGCCGGCCCCGTTCACCAGATTAAATTCTATGGTAACGGCTACGGAATTTTTGGTTTTTTGGCTTACCGTAACATTGGTGACCTTTCGGATTTTGCCTGCCTTTCGCCATACCAAACAACGCTCCGGCATTTTGTTTCCCAGGTCATTATCGGTTGGTGCCCTCCAAAAATTAGGGACAGGGCCCGACTCCAGGTATTCGGTTCCACCTTTTTTATAACTTTCGATGTATCCTTTTCCCATATCAAAAATAACTTCAAACCCGTTTCCTTTAACTGAAATTTTATCTGCCGACTGAACAAAAGAGACATTTGCCATTGCCGATACTTTAATTATGGGAGCAGGCCGGGAAAAAGGCAACTTAAATTGTTCTGAAGCAACAATATGCCCTTTTTTCAATAATCCCTCATCTTTTCTCAATTTAGCAAAAACCATGAGGAAATATTCTTTCCCGGGTTTCGGGTGGATGGAATAACCCAGGTTTATTTTTGTATATTTCCCGGGTTTAATATTCAGGTTACTAAAAATCCCTTCTTTAATATTTTCACCATCAGCCGAAATTTGCCATGAGAAGTTAAAATCCGATAAGTCGGTAAATGCATATTTATTATAAATGGCAATTGTACCTGTTTTTAAATCGACAGGTTTTATCCCAATATATTGATAAACTTTTTTAACCTCCAGCAGTTCGGGTTTAATGCTTCTGTCGGGGTTCACCAGCCCGTTCAGGCAGAAATTACCATCAGAAGTTACCGTATCAGGGCCAAAGTCGCCGCCATACGCCCAAAACTCTTCACCTTCCTCATTTTTGGTGAGCAACCCCTGGTCGACCCAGTCCCAGATAAAACCACCCTGCAGGGCTTTATATTCTTCAATTACATCCCAATAGTCCTGTAAATTGCCGACACTATTCCCCATGGCATGGGCATATTCACACATGATAAGCGGGCGGGCAGGGTTACTCTTTGCATATTTTTCAATGTCTTCTATTTTAGCATACATGGGGCAGAATATATCGGTATTGTATTCCAATTTAGCTCGCTCATATTGAACAGGGCGTGTTTTATCATTCGCTTTCAAGTAATCGTAGGTGGCATAAAAATTAACGCCGTTCCCTGCTTCATTCCCCAATGACCAGATAATTACAGAAGGTTGGTTCTTATCACGTTCAAACATATTCCTGGTACGGTACAAATGGGCTGCCTTCCAGGTTGGGTCTTTTGCCAGCGATTCTTTCCCATAGCCCATCCCGTGCGATTCAATATTGGCTTCATCAATCAGGTAAAGGCCATATTTATTGCATAATTCATACCATAATTCAGGCTGTGGGTAATGCGATGTGCGGACAGCATTCAGGTTATGCCCTTTCATCAGTCCTATGTCTTTCAACATTGTTTTGATACCGACAACATGCCCTGTTGTGTCGTTGTGTTCATGTAAGTTTACTCCTTTCAGGTATACATATTGCCCGTTGACCAGCAATACCCCGTCCTTAATTTCAACGGTGCGGAAGCCAATGTCCTGTTTAATCACCTCGAGTATTTCCCCTTTATCATTTTTTAAGGAAATCAGTAACTGGTACAACTCAGGAGCCTCGGCCGACCATTTTTCCACATCGGCTATTTGTCCACTGAAAGTAACCTCTGTTGTGTCTTTTACTAACCGTGTAGTTTCCGACATTTCTTTAATAATACTGCCGTTTTTTCCCAGTTGGGCTTCAACTGTCAATTCATCTTGTTCCCCCGATGCATTAACAAGTTCTATATCTAATGAAAAAACCCCGTCCCGGTAGTTTTCATCAAGCCCCGGGATAACCCTGAAATCGCGGATATGGACTTTACCCCTGGCGAGTAAATAAACATCGCGGGTTATGCCACTGAGCCTCCAAAAGTCCTGGTCTTCAAGGTAGGAAGCATCGCTCCAACGGTAAACCTCAACAGCCAGTGTATTACTCCCCTTTTTCAGGTACTTCGAGATATTAAATTCTGCGGGTGTTTTGCTATCCTCGCTATACCCCACAAACTTTTCGTTTACCCAAACATACATTGCCGAACTGACACCCCCAAAATGTAAAAAGACCTCTTTCCCGGCCCAGTCTTCAGGCAGTTTAAACTCCCTTTTATATGACCCTACGGGATTATAATCTTTTTGAATGGTTGGCGGGGTTTTTTTATGAGGGTATTTTACGTTGGAATAGATTGGGTAATCGTATCCTTCAATTTCCCAGTTGGATGGTACTTTTATCTCACCCCAATCACTAATATCATAGTCATCCTTAAAGAACCATGCAGGGCGTTCTGAAGGATTATGCGCCAGATGGAACTTCCAAACCCCATTCAGGCTCTGGACAAACGGCGATTTCCATTTGTCATTCTCAACAGCCTGCTCCGTATTGGCATAGGGAATAAAGGATGCCCTCGGCTCCTCCCTGTTTATCTGAAAAACAGCCTGGTTTTCCCAGTCGTGTGGGGTTTTCTCCTGGTAAGGTACATTGTCGTATTTATTCTTACAGGAAAGAATAAGTAGTAAACTTATGGAAATGGTGAGAAGAAGTATTTGTTTCATGGTATTCGATTATAGTTAATCATTCATACCAGCCCCACTGGTAGGCACTGGTAGGGTGGCAGTAAATATGAAGATATTAAAGCAAATAAAATTCGCATGTTTAAGATTATGAAGCTTATTCATATAAATTATTTAAGTCTGCTTCCCCCAGTTCGATGATAAAATTTGCAATAGTAGTTGTTAAATCATCCAGGAAGCGTTTCCCTTTTTCAGGAGTTGCTTCTTTGGGGTTGCCAATGCCGGTATCTTCCGATACTTTGTCCCAACGGCGGGGGGCCCATGCAACTTTATTATTCAGCCCCCGGAGTTTGAATGCTTTTGATTTCCCATCCCCTGCCTCATCAAGCGGCAAAACCAGCTCCGGGAAATAGTATTGCATAATGCAGGTTTCCATTTCGCCTGCATGGTCGCCTGTTTCATTAAAGTAGCGTGTGCCGTCCAGCATTTTGAACCACTCTGCCAGGCTAATGAGCATACCGGGGTAATTCGGTTGAATTTCGCGGATGATGGCTTTAAAATCATTCCCCCCATGCCCGTTTAAAAGGATAAATTTCTTAATCCCCTGAATTGAGAGTGAATTGACAATATCTTCAAGGATCATTTTTTGGGTTGAAGCCCTTGTATGAAGGCAAAAAGGTAATTCAATCTGCCCCGGGTTCTGGGCACCAAGCGGAATAGCCGGGAGGACCATTATTTTGGCACCGGCTTCCCATGCTTTTTTGGCTGCATCCTCTGCAATTTTTGAGGTCTCCAGGGAATCTGTCCCATACGGTAAATGGTAGTTATGCGGTTCGGTTGCACCCCATGGCAGGATAGCTACTTCATATTTTTGGTGCTTAATATTTTTCCAATTCGTTTCCAGTAGTATGTATGGTTTCATCAGCTGTAGGTTTTATTGCCTTTTATTTTTCAGATATCAAAAATAACAAAATTTGAACAGCCTTTAAATAACACAAAACAAAACTATTTTAATTGCCGGGAAAAGAAGCCGTGCTCTTCACTTAAAATTTCATTAGTGTCACTCCAACTGTGACCGGTGTCAGTTCCGGGCCAAGGCTATTTTTAAACAACGGGGTTAAGTCGTAGGTTGCAAAAATATTGACCCACCGGTAGCCCGTTCGAAACATTAATCCTGATTTTATTTTATGTAATGAAAAATCACCCGGGGTTTTCAATTTCTCTTTTTGGCTCATTCGCCGGTACTTTATCTTGGTATGGCTGCTTATTCGTATTCCTGCATAAAACCCACCGGAAAAATATAGCCTGTTTGCATAATGTTTAACGGGTATCTGGATTTCTGCCAAAAAAGGTATGATTAGGTAGGCCATGTATAATTTCGACTTCTGGTTGTCTTTATAGGAGAGTTGAGCAGGGACAATCTTCCCGGACAGGCGCTCTTCAATAGTAATATTCTGATTGAGGCGGTAACTTTGCATTTGCAAACCGGCCCCTGTAACCAATCCGAGAGTATTCCTATTGTGCTGCAAATTGATACTTTGTTGTATTATGTTGATAAACAGGGAATTAGACCGATAGTAATTGTTCTCCATGAAACCCCATTCATCGGGGGGATAACCTCTGTAATTACTTTTCACAAAGGTATTGAAGCCAAAATCAATACCTGCAAAATGGCCCTTAAAATTGTCTTGCCAAAAGTTAAACCCATTTTTTGTAAGGTCTTTAATATTTGTAACATTAATTGCCCTTTTATTGAAAATTGCATCTTGTTGCGTATCGGCTTCCTGTGAATATCCTTTCAGGGCAAAACAAAATAATATTATCAAAATAGATATGTTTTTCAAGATCAGGTTTCCGGTTTTCATAGCCTTTTCCAAAAGTTGCCTTATCAATTTAAGGCAATATATTTTAAAAAGCAAGACAGATAGATACTATTACAAATTCAGGTTTTCCTATTCAACAAATCTAACCCACCCATAATTGTCGGGTGCATCGCCATATTGAATAGCCCGAAGTTTATTGTATAATTTCGTTGACCATTCTCCCGGCCCGGGGCCGTAGTTAAACTCCACATCATAGTCGGCATCATAAATCCGTTTGATGGGAGAGATTACTGCTGCTGTACCACATGCACCAACCTCCTCGAAATCAGGCAGTTCTTCGTAGAGTACTTTACGATGTTCAACTTTTAGCCCCATTTCTTCTGCCAGTTTCATTATACTTTTATTTGTGATTGACGGAAGAATAGAATCCGACAGGGGCGTTATATATGTATTATTTTTTATTCCGAAAAAGTTGGCCGGGCCGCATTCGTCAATATATTTTTTCTCTTTACTGTCGAGGTATAGTACAGCTGAGAACCCACCTTCTTTTGCTATTTTCCCTTCCACAAGGCTGGCAGCATAGTTGCCGCCTACTTTGTATTTGCCTGTCCCCTGTGGTGCGGCGCGGTCGTATTGACGCATAATGACCAGGTCGGTAGGTTTAAACCCTTCGGGGAAATAGGGGCCTACCGGCATAACAAACACTATGAACAGGTATTCTTCGGCCGGCTTTACGCCAATCTGTGGGCCTGTACCAATTAAAAGCGGACGGATGTATAATGCTGCCCCCGATTCGTAAGGAGGGACAAATTCAATATTCTTTTTTACTGCCAGGTGAACAGCTTCCATAAACTTTCCGACCGGAAGTTTTTGCATCAAAATCCCATCGCAGGAGTCCTGCATCCGTTTGGCATTTTCATCCATACGAAATATCCTGACTTTGCCGTCTTTCCCTTTAAAAGCTTTTAATCCTTCAAAAGCCTCCTGCCCATAGTGAAGGGCTGTTGCAGATATATGGATATTTATAAACTCGGATGAGCTTACTTCTAATTCTCCCCAATGCCCGTTACGAAAATAGCACCGTACATTGTCGCCTGTTTTGCGGTATCCGAATCCAAGGTTTTTCCAGTCAAGATTTTCCATATCATTTCAATTAATAGATATTTTGTTTAAAAACAGTAGTGCAAATGTAAGAAATCAAAATAACAAAATAATATCTTAATAAATTACGACTAAATATTATTTTGAGGTGCTGGCTAGAAATTTTCAGGGGCAACACCCCGGTATGTGGCAGTGTATGATAATGATTATAAGATACTCTACGTAACCTTTTGTGCATTTATACCATCTATTTACCTGAACAATTAATGATACTCATTGCTCTCATTGCAGGCAACAACAGTTGCCTGGATTCCCCGAGTCTCCGGACTCTATATTCTTTTCTCAAAATCAAAAAAATATGAAAAATTTATACAAATTTCAATTATGTTGCTCCTATTCAGCAATGCGTTATTTGCCCAAAACCTTTCAACCGGGCTTACAAAAGCCATTAAGGAAAACATTGAATACGGGAATTACCATATTGTTGCTGCGGTCAAAGAGGTTTACAACAAAGCATTTTCGGTTAACTGGGGCATTATATACACGTTTGCAAAAAAAGAGTAGGAGACTGTTTAAA
>UOEP01000062.1_pt1 | contig 26475 bp, 18 predicted proteins | sample 1989931 | NCBI WGS metagenome assembly UOEP01 (sample SAMEA4712198, study PRJEB27164) | hydrothermal vent metagenome | biome: marine basaltic hydrothermal vent biome; feature: marine hydrothermal vent; material: mineral | place: Pacific Ocean | collected 2011-06-14/2011-07-23 | depth 1691 m
GGCAGTGTCTTCGGGGCATGCTGCACAATTCCTTACGTTTACAAATATTATGGGGCTGGGCGACAACTTTGTTACTTCGCCATTTTTGTATGGCGGTTCATACAACCAGTTTAAAGTGACCTTCAAAAAAATAGGTATTGAGGCACGTTTTGCAGAAGATTTAGCGGTGGAGTCGTTTGAAAAACTAATAGATGGGGGCACAAAGGCTATCTACCTGGAAACAATAGGCAACCCGGGCTTTAATATCCCTGATTTTGATGCTTTTGGGGCATTGGCAAAAAAGTACGATATACCGTTTATTGTTGATAATACCTTTGCAGCGGCAGGTTATTTATTCCGCCCTATTGAGTATGGTGCCAATATTGTGGTTGAGTCGGCCACAAAATGGATTGGCGGGCATGGCACCAGTATTGGCGGAGTTATTGTCGATGCAGGGAACTACAATTGGGGTAATGGTAAATTCCCGGGTTTTACAGAGCCTTCCGAAGGATACCACGGGTTAAAATACTGGGATATATTTAACTTTGACGGGCCGTTTGGGAACATAGCTTTTATTATAAAGGCAAGGGTTGAAGGATTGCGTGATTTTGGCCCGGCATTGAGCCCGTTTAATTCCTTCCTGCTTTTACAGGGGCTTGAAACACTCTCGCTAAGGCTCGACCGCCATGTAGAGAATACCCTGGCATTGGCTAAATGGCTGCAACAACACCCGAAGGTCGAGAGTGTTAACTATCCGGGGCTGGAAGGCAACCCATCGTATAAAAATGCCCGTAAATATTTGCCCAAAGGTGCGGGAGGGGTGCTTTCGTTTCAGGTGAAAGGCGATAAGGAAGCTGCAAAAACAGTAGTGAACAGCCTGGAACTTGTGAGCCACCTGGCCAATGTGGGCGATGCAAAAACACTGATCATACAGCCATCGGCAACTACACACCAACAACTCCCGGAAGATGCCCAAATTGCGGCAGGGGTTTTCCCCTCGGCATTGCGGGTGAGTGTTGGGATTGAACACATCAACGATATTATTGCTGATTTTGAACAAGCACTGGATAAAATTAGTTGAAAAGGATTGTAGTATAATTATCAGTGGCCGGGGGGCTAACCGCCTTTTATCTTTACCCCGGCTTTATGTAGTAAATTAATATTAATACCTAATTCTTTAATATTGAAGAGATGCCATTAAATATACCAGACAAACTACCGGCGATAAAACTCCTCCGCAAAGAGAATATTTTTGTGATGGACCAAACACGTGCTGCCCGCCAGGATATCAGGCCGCTAAAGATTGCCATTTTAAACCTGATGCCCCTGAAGGTGACCACCGAAACCGACCTGGTAAGGTTGCTTTCCAATTCCCCTTTGCAGATAGAGATTGATTTCCTGAAATTTAAGGAGTACACGCCTAAGAATACGCCGGCATCGCACATGAGTGCATTTTATACTGAATTCGATAAAGTAAAAAGGAAGAAATACGATGGGATGATCATTACAGGGGCCCCGGTTGAACTGCTGCCTTTTGAAGAGGTGATTTACTGGGAAACAATGAAGAACTTAATGGATTGGGCAATACACAATGTCCAGTCGACCCTGTTTATTTGCTGGGCTGCCCAGGCAGGGCTATACCACTATTATGGCGTGCCTAAATATCCGTTAAGCAAAAAATTGTTTGGGGTATTTAAGCATACCTATTCAGATGAGAAACTTCCTATTTTCCGGGGATTCGATGATGAATTTTATGTGCCGCATTCGCGGTATACCGAAGTGAGGGAAAGCGATATTAAAAAGGTGAAAGGCCTTAAGATTATCTCCTCCTCGGAAGAATCGGGTATAAATATCCTGTCGGCCCGGAAAGGGAGGCAGCTTTTCATTACGGGCCATGCCGAATATTCAAGAGGTACGCTTGACAATGAATATAAAAGGGACCTGGCCAAGAATTTGCCGATTGAAATGCCCAGGAATTATTACCGTGACGATGACCCGGCAAAGGGGCCTGTCATGCGTTGGAAATCACATGCCAACTTATTTTTCTCAAACTGGTTGAATTATTACGTTTACCAGGAGACCCCGTATGATTTGGGGGATATCCGTTAGGAGAGAGGCCCTATACGGTGTTTGGCAATACCAAACGCCTGGCAGGGCAGGTTTTATAAAATGAGCTACCCGCTTTTGCTTTTGGCCTCGGGTTGCAGGCTTCCGGCATGAAGCACCAGGGGCTTTATTTACCGTAGCTTGTGGATTTGTTATTTTTCAGGGGAATAATTGGCCTTTTTTATAGCTTACTTATTGGGGACAGTATCCCTAAAATTGTTGAAAACCTATACTTTTTATTATAGCCCTTGTCATTTTACAGATGGATACCCCTCTGTGCCTGTGGTTTAATAATTAATCCCACTTATTAACAATTGTTGATAACCCATGTGAATTTAAGGTTCATTCTAATTCCTTAAAATACTTGACACAAATACCTTTTTTACTGTAACTTTGATATATCAGGTGAGCGATAAAAGGCAGCTCCTGAGATGTGGAGAAGGAAAAGGCTCCTTAGCTGGGGCACAATCCTGATCGTACGGGGCTTCGGCACCGCACATCAAAAGAGCCGGAGTTTGAGCCTAAAGCCTGAATATAGGTTCATTCAATCACTGAAGGAAAACAGGCGTTCTTTAAATGATTGAGTTAGGGCAGGAAACCTGATGAAGCTCCGGCTTCGTCAAGTTGGACTGCGGAACAGGGAAGGCGTAAAAACCGGAACTGTTTTCTTCCCGTTGCAACCAATCGCAAGAAAGGTTAAGGCAGGGAAGCAAAATAACACTTCGTCCGGGAAGGCAAGCGCGAATGCCGAGCGGACAGCTGGAAGGCTATGGTGTAAAAAGCATAGCCGGGAAAGCCAGGGCTGAAAAGATTTCCTGAAAGGGAAGTAACGACAGCCGGCCATAATAACCGTAGCCTGGCACTATAGGCAACTTCGGTTACCTAAAGTGAATGGGGGTTAATCTTTAACGATTGGCCTCCATTTGTGTTTTTTGTAGCTGTCGATTGCTGCCCTGACCGAACCATGCAGCAGCAATAACCTTTTTGCCTCTTCCGGGGTTATCCCAAGTTCTTCGACAATCATGTTGGCCCCCCTGAGTACCAGTTTCTTATTTGTCAGTTGCATGTCAACCATCTTGTTGCCTTTAACCCTGCCAAGTTTTATCATCAACGAAGTTGTAATCATGTTTAATACCAGTTTTTGGGCTGTCCCTGCTTTCATACGGGTGCTGCCTGTAATAAATTCAGGGCCCACAATGGGTTCAATGGGGATATCTGATACCAGGGCAATAGGTGAGTTGGGGTTACAAGTGATGCAGGCGGTTAAAAGCCCGTTTTCACGGGCATCTTTTAAGCCGCCAATAACATAAGGAGTACCTCCCGATGCAGCTATGCCGACTACTGTATCCTTGCTGTTGACCTGGTATTTCAGAAGGTCTCTCCATCCGCTGTTTATGTTGTCTTCGGCTGCTTCAACAGCCTTCCTGATCGCCTTGTCGCCTCCTGCGATCAACCCGATTACAACCCCATCGGGCATGCCGAAAGTAGGGGGTATTTCAGATGCATCGATAATACCTAACCGGCCGCTGGTGCCGGCTCCCAGGTAAAACAGCCTCCCCCCGGATTTTACCCGCTCAACAAGCTGCTTGACAAGTACCTCTATTTTGGGGATCTCTTTTCGAACTGCCAGGTGTACCCTGGCATCTTCGTTGTTTATCCCGGTCAATAATTCCCTAACCGACATGTCCTCAAGGTTCTGGTATAGCGATGGTGACTCTGTAACCTTCATTTTTTTGTATTATAAATTTTTTATGTGGTATTCTTTTAATGCTTCTATCGGCTTTGGGAGTATCTTTCCGATTATTAATAATTTTTTCCGGGCAATTTCTTCAATGAAATTCCTGTAATAATAGGCAATTGAGCCAACAAAGCTGATTTCCTGTGAGTTGTAGTTGGCATAGTGCTCTATGTTTTTCTCAAAGAAATCGGTTAATGACCTTTTTATCAGGTTTGTTATTGCCGGGTGTTTTTGGTTTTCAGCAATAAAATGCGAAAATGAGGCAAGGTACCTGCTAGGGTACTCTTCCCGGTAAACACGGTTTAATGCTTCTGATAATTCTAATTTGAATTCGCACCTGATTTTTTCTTCAAGGCCGGCCGGGAATGCCCTTTTAAAATAGCTGTTCAAAAGCATTTTGCCCATGTAAGCCCCGCTTCCTTCATCGCCCAGGATAAAGCCGAGTGGAGGTACTTTATCCACAATCCCATGCCCATTATAATAACATGAATTTGTGCCGGTGCCTAAAATACAGGCTATGCCTTCGTGGTTGCCAAGTAAAGCGCGTGCTGCCCCCAGCATGTCATCGGCAACCTCAATTGCCGGCCCTTGAAACGCCTGTTGCAGGGCATCTATTACAACCTTGTCTGTTTTTCCTTTAATACAGCCTGCCCCATAAAAAAAAACCCGTTTTACCGATGCCCTGGCCCGGGTGGGGAAAGTATTTACCAGCAGAGACTCTATCTCCCGGCTTCCCTGAAAAAAAGGATTTATGCCCGGCGTTTCAAAAGTTTCTGTTTGCCCTTGGCTACCCAATAGTACCCAGTCGGTTTTTGAAGAGCCACTATCTGCAATTAATATCATTGCTTAAGAGTATTATAAGTATTTTCTTTTTATACAAAAGTAGTTCAAAAATTTGAATTTATAATATGTATGACAAATTATTCATATATTTGTTTCAAATAATTTAGAAACTGTTTAAATCTTATTTTTAGGCAGCTTCTTAATTGGCAAACCATAATCTTATGGCAAATTTGACCGTTAGGGCATATTCCCCACACAAACGCATCGTTGGGCATAGGTTCATTTTTATATTTCTGTGCCTGGCTCAATTATCGGCATCCGTTACAGCGCAAAATGACACCTTATTGATTTCGTCAAAATTGAAAGAGTCGCTGAACACGGTATTCTCGAAGCCTTTGCCTGCAATATACAGCGGGCCATACAATTACCAGAACGGGAAAAAAGCTTTTATCGATTCAATAAGCTTGAGCCGGGACGGCGGCACCCTGGAATTATTTTTTAATAACGCGTTGGCAGAAATGCCTGTCCGTGATTATTTTATCCTCCAATTTAAAGACTCGGTATATTCCCACCTGCCTCCGCCTTTGGGGACTCCGGCCCTTAAAATCTTTGCGAATGGGGTATTGCTCGAAGGGCTTGTCCCTAATTACTACCGTTCAAAAGGAATGGAGTTGGATAGTGCCCGTTTGCCACTAAAAGATAAAAAACGGAAGGCTGTGGTTAAAAAAGACAGGCCCTTTGAAATTCCAGCAGGCCTGGCAAACTCCAATATCGCATTATGGCATAGCCACGGGTGGTATTATGAATCGAAACAGGACCGTTGGGAGTGGCAGCGTGCGCGGTTGTTCACCACGGTTGAAGATATATTCCCGGCATCATTTGTCATCCCGTTTCTTGTGCCGATGCTTGAAAATGCCGGTGCCAATACATTTTTACCCCGTGAGCGCGATTGGCAGGAGAATGAGGTAATTGTTGACAACGATGGCTCAACCGGGAAAAGCAAATTTTATAAACCCAAAAGGCGTAAAAAAACTCTAACGGGGTTTGCACTGGGAGATCGGATACTTGACAATGAAAACCCATTCCTTTTAGGCACAGCCATTGCGGCAAGCGGTAAAAACAGGGACATTGTTTACCTCCCCGAGATTCCTGAAGAGGGTTGGTACGGTGTTTATGTTTCTTATGCCAAAGGTGGCGGGGAGGTAACCTACCGGGTTTACCACTCAGGGGGCTTTACCGATTTTAAGGTCGACCAGCGTATTGGTTCCGGGACATGGATTTACCTCGATAAATTCCATTTTAAAAAGGGGCGTAACAAGCAAGCCGGGAAAGTTGTTTTGTTAATGCCCGCTAATAAAGGACAAATTGTTACTGCCGATGCCGTACGTTTTGGCGGAGGCATGGGGCTTGTCCGCCGGAATGGCAGGCTAAGCGGCAGGGCAAAGTTTTTTGAAGGGGCACGTTATTATTTACAATATGCCGGCGCCCCCGATACCTTAACATGGGATTTAAGTAATGGCGGCGATGATTATAAAGATGACTATAAATGCCGGGGAGAATGGGTTGACTGGTTAATAGGAAAACCGTTTGGCCCTACAAAAAACAGGGGACTTGAAGGGCTGGGGATCCCCATTGACCTGGCGTTTGCTTTTCATACCGATGCAGGTATTACAAAAGACAGCAGTGTTATTGGTACTTTGGCTATATATTCTACAGAAAGTGATAAGGCTGAATTCCCCGATGGGCAATCGAAATATGCTTCTCGCGATTTGTCAGACCTGGTCCAGTCGCAGATTGTTGACGATATAAATTCAATTTATAAATGCAACTGGGTCCGGCGGGGTATGTGGAATGCCCAATACAGTGAAGCTTACCGCCCAAATGTGCCGACTATGTTACTCGAACTGTTGTCGCACCAGAACCTCAATGATATGCGTTACGGGTTGAACCCCAAATTTAAGTTCGATGTTTCAAGGGCTGTTTACAAAGGGATGCTACGCTTTATTGCTACCCAAAACAGAATGGTATACGTGGTGCAGCCCCTCCCGGTTGACCACCTGTTTGCAGAATTTACCGATGCAGACGAAATAACATTAAAATGGTCGCCGGTTACCGACCCGCTTGAGCCTTCAGCAAAAGCTGAAAAATATATGGTGTATAAACGTATCGGTGGCAATGGCTTCGATAACGGCACTTTAACCGATAAGCCAGGACTAACAGTAAGTAAACTTAAAAAAGGGGTAGTATATGGATTCAAGGTTACGGCGGTAAACGCAGGTGGCGAGAGTTTCCCATCGGAAGTAGTATCTGTGGGGATACCCAAAAATAGTAAAGGGGATGTGCTGATTGTAAATGGGTTCGACCGGGTTGACAGCCCGGTAATTTTTGACTCGGATTCGCTTGCAGGCGTATTACGTACCCTCGGGCAAGGCGTAGCTTACGGTTTCGATTTGAACACCACCGGAGGGCAATACGACTTTAATAAAAACTCGGAATGGCTTGATGATGACAGCCCCGGGCATGGTGCTAGTTATGCCGACCTGGAAACAACGGTCTTCAGGGGGAATACATTTGATTTTTCTGCCGTCCATGGTGAAAGCATCCTAAATGCCGGATACCGGTTCTCAACTTCCAGCGATGAAGCCGTTGAACAAGCATTGGTAAACCTGCCGGGCTATTCCATTGTCGACTTACTGTATGGCGAAGAAAAAACCAGTAAAATGCCTGGCAACGATTCGTTGGCATATTATTCTATTTATAGCGAAGGCATATTATCTCAGCTGGAAGGGTTTGCCGGAAAAGGTGGCAGCATACTTATATCAGGAGCATATATTGGTTCGGATATCCTCAATTGTATGCACCTGAAAGAGCGTATCAACAGCCTCTTCGGATTTAAGTGGCGTACCGGCCATGCTGTTAAGAACGGGCAGTTTTATAGTGTAAACCCTGAATTTGATATCCGGGGAGAGGTTAATACCGGTTACAACTTAAAGCAATACCCTGCTGAAGCACCTGATGGGATTGAACCTGCTGGCAGAGATGGTAAAACATTTTTGCGTTACAGCGAAAATAACGTAAGTGCCGGGGTAGCATATAAAAGGGGATATAAAGTCGTTGCCCTGGGCTTCCCGTTTGAATGTGTTAGGAATCGATCAATAAGAGATACATTGATTAAGCAAATTTTCAACTATTTTAATAAGGATTAAAACCGTAGTTTATGGCATCAGTATATAGTTTTATTTCAAATCCTGAATATCAGGAAATTGAAAATGCAGTTGCTGAATTGCAGTCCAATGAATTGGTGAAAAAAATATTCCTGGATAAAACAGCAGCCGAAGGGCAATCGGGGAAAGTACAAGGTTTCGTATTTGATAATTTTTTAAGTAGCAAAACAACAAAACGGATTGCAGAAGCATCAGTTGGTGCCGATTATATCCTTCTTTTCATAAAAGATGTGCCTGTTGAGTTTGGGCAATTTGCTGTTGAGCGGTTTGTTGAGGTTGCCGAATCTACAGGTGCAGGAATGGTTTATTCTGATTATATGGAAGTAAAAAACGGGGTGCAGGCTCCGCATCCTGTTATCGATTACCAGGAAGGGAGCCTGCGCGATGATTTTAATTTTGGGCCGGTAATATTATATAGTGCAGAAGCATTCAGGAATGCAGTTGGCAACATGGCGCAGGAATTTACCCATGCCGGGTTCTATTACCTACGATTAAAAGTGTCGCAACAAAATGAGTTTATCCGTGTGCCTGAGTTTTTATATACCATCGATGAAAACGATATCCGCAAAAGCGGGCAAAAAATATTTGACTATGTGGACTCAAGAAACAGGCAGGTACAGGTTGAAATGGAGAAGGCTGTTACCCGGCATTTAAAGGATATCAGGGCGTGGTTAAGCCCGGGGCATAGGCCTATTGAGTTTGCGGAAAATGAGTTTACGGATAAGGTTTCGGTAATTATCCCTGTCAGGAACCGTGAAAAAACAATTGGAGATGCCATTGCTTCGGTATTAAACCAAAAGGCCGGTTTTAAGTTCAACCTGATTGTGGCCAATAATTATTCGACCGATAAAACAACTGAGATTATCCGGGCGTTTGCAGAAAAAGATAAACGGATAGTACATATCATTCCCGATAGGAAAGGCCTGGGGATTGGAGGTTGCTGGAACCTGGCAGTCCATAACAAACAATGTGGGATGATTGCTGCCCAGTTAGATAGCGATGATATTTATAAAGATGAATATACCCTGCAAAAAATTGTGGATACATTTTATGCTGAAAAATGCGCCATGGTTGTTGGAACCTATCAATTGGTTAATTTCGACCTGGAAGAGATACCCCCGGGTATTATCGACCACCGCGAGTGGACTCCTGATAATGGTAAAAACAATGCACTCCGAATTAACGGGCTTGGAGCCCCACGTGCCTTTTACACCCCGGTTTTGCGTGAGATTAAAATACCAAATGTAAGTTATGGCGAAGATTATGCCGTTGGGCTGGCAATTTCACGGGAATATAAAATTGGCCGTATTTATGAAAATATATACCTGTGCCGCCGTTGGGACGACAACTCCGATGCTGAGCTTGATGTCGAAAAAACCAATAAGCACAATACGTATAAGGACCGTATACGTACCATTGAACTTAAAGCCCGGATCAGGAAAAACAAATACCATGTGGAGATACCTTGACAAAGCAAAGCAGTTGTTTACACAGCAAATAGAGGAATGGGAGCTTGCGCGCACCAATTATAAGCAATTGGCCGGAGTTAAGGCCAGGGAGTTCCTTTTCGAAGGATTTAAGGTAAAAGTGCAGTTTAACCCCGGGCGGATAATTTCCTCTTCGGCGAAAGTCGATAAAAAATCGATTGCCGGGCGTGCCTGTTTTTTGTGTGCCAAAAACCGCCCAAAAGAGCAGAGAGGGGTGGAATCTGGTGATTATGAGATACTGGTAAATCCATTCCCTATTTTCCCTGGGCATTTTACAATCCCACGGAAAAAGCACCTGCCGCAATTAATCATGCCATATTTTGGCGATATGCTGGAATTGTCAAGGGGGATCCCCGGGTTTACGGTTTTTTATAACGGCCCGGAATGTGGAGCCTCTGCCCCCGACCATTTCCATTTCCAGGCAGTGGGCGAAGAGTTCATGCCCATCAACAACGAAATAGGGGTACTTAAAAAGCGGGGTGGTGGAAGTATCCTTGTTTTAGGGCAGCCGTGCCGGGTTGTGGATGATGGGCTTCGTAAGTTTTTTGTACTGGAAGGTAGCAGCAAGGAAATGCTAAAAAGGCAATTTGCGCATATTATCAACGCCATGGGAAAGTTACACCCTAACGGGGGGGGTGAACCCATGTTGAATGTACTCTCCAATTTTAATAATGATGCATGGCGGGTACTTATTTTCCCTCGTGGCAAACACCGCCCCTGGCAATATTTCGAAGAAGGGGGGAAGAATATCCTGTTGAGCCCGGCTTCGGTGGATATGGGGGGAGTCCTGATTACTCCTTTAGAAAAAGATTTTAAAAAGATAAGCCGGGAAGATATCCGGGATATTTTTCACCAGGTACTTTTGCCTGAGGATGAATTCAACGCACTTACAAGGTTTATCCAATAATTTAAAACAATTAGCAGGTAAAGTTATGGGAATAGCACCAAAAATAGATGTAGGGATTATGAGTTCGGATACCATCGAATTTTTTTTCGATGGAGGTTACAAAGGCCTGGAATCGAGTGGTACTCTAACCGGGGGGTTCACCGCAATAATTGTTAACAATAACATGGTAGTTCAGCAAAATGGAGTAACCATATTAGCTGGTAAAGAAATATTCTTTGAACCAATTGATTTTAATATATCTGAATTTGAATTAAAAGATGTTACAATAGGTGTTAATTTCCATTGGGAACAAAAAGAAAACCAACGTTTTCAGGGGGCTTTAAAATTAATTATTGAACAAGGTAAAATTACGGCAATAAATATTTTATCGCTTGAGGATTATTTGATTAGTGTTATTTCTTCCGAGATGAAGGCAACCAGTTCGCTGGAACTTTTAAAATCACATGCTATCATTTCGCGGAGCTGGTTAATTGCACAAATTGAAAAGCAGGAGAGCCTGGTGGGAGCTAACAAGGGCTATGAAAGCACATTTGAATCAGAAGGAGAGTTTATCAGGTGGTACGACCGTGAAGACCATAAGGATTTCCATGTATGTGCCGACGACCACTGCCAGCGGTACCAGGGGACTACACGTTCGAATAAGCCCGGTGTTGTAAAAGCCGTTAACCAAACAAGGGGCGTGATTTTATCATACAATGGGCAGATTTGCGATGCAAGGTTTTCAAAATGCTGTGGAGGGGTTGCCGAACTGTTTGAGAATTGCTGGGAGCCCGTTAACCACCCATACCTCACCAAAGTAATTGATAACCCGGAACCTCCGAAGGGTTTTGATTTGAACCTGGAGGTTGAAGGGAATGCTGAAAGATGGATGCTCAACAGCCCTGATGCATTTTGCAACACCAATGATGAAGAAGTGCTGAAACAGGTACTGAATGAATATGACCGGACGGCAAAAGATTTTTACCGCTGGAAGGTTGAATATACGCAAGGGGAACTTTCGCATTTGATATTGAAAAGGTCAGGGTACGATTTCGGGCAAATTACCGACCTGACCCCTGTTGAAAGGGGCGTGTCGGGGAGGCTTATAAAATTAAAGGTAGTTGGCTCGAAAAAAACATTAATAATCGGCAAGGAGCTGGAGATACGGAGGTGGTTAAGTGAATCACATTTGTACAGTTCGGCATTTGTTGTTGAAAAAAAGGGTATTGAAAATGGAGTCCCCGGGAAATTTATTTTGCATGGTGCAGGTTGGGGCCACGGTGTCGGGTTGTGCCAGATCGGTGCTGCAGTGATGGGGCATAAAGGTTATAGATACGATGATATACTTCATCATTATTTTAAGGATGTGTCTTTAGAAAAACGTTATTAATATGCCAGGAAAAAAGCAATCTCCCTGGTACTGGGTGCCGTCATTGTATTTTGCCGAGGGGATACCTTACATTATTGTGATGACTCTTTCTGTGATAATGTACAAACGGCTGGGGATTTCGAATACCGATATCGCGTTGTATACAAGCTGGCTCTACCTGCCATGGGTTATTAAGCCTCTTTGGAGCCCGATTGTTGACATACTGAAAACCAAACGTTTTTGGATTGTTACCATGCAGCTAATCATTGGGGCGGGGCTTGCAGGAGTGGCATTTACAATCCCTGTTGAGAGTTTTTTCCAATACACCCTGGCGTTTTTCTGGTTGCTGGCGTTTAGTTCGGCAACCCACGATATAGCTGCCGATGGGTTTTATATGCTTGGCATGCCGACCGGCGACCAGGCATTCTTCGTGGGGATAAGGAGCACCTTTTACCGTTTTGCTATGCTAACCGGGCAGGGGCTGCTTGTTATCCTGGCAGGTGCCCTTGAAAATGCAACAGGGCTCGAGCCGGTGAATATCAAAGTGGCGGCAAGAAATGAAATAGTAAATGATATATCTTTCCGGCCGGAGTCTTTTAACCGTTTGGAGGAGGAAGGCAAACTCTATTTTTCTTCAATTGATGAATTGACAATCCCTATCGGCAACATTGCGAAGAGTAAGGCAGATTCGATTTCCCGGTTAGTCGAAAAGTGGAATATCCAAAACAATTTTTATGAGGCAGACGAAATTGCAGGCAGGCAGAAAACTGAATCGTGGTGGGGCATGGAGGTATCCCGGCCATTAAAAACATTCCTGAAAAATAAATTTAACAGCGATGAGGTGCAAGTCCTTAATAGCGTAGGGAATATAGCCATCATCCCGTTTCAACTATCAAAAAAGCCTGCGGAAGGGCAAAATGTGGTGTTAAACTTCGGCTATGAAAAAGGGGACGCAAGCATTAAGCTGTTGAAAACATACCGGTATGAATTTAATGAATCAAACTGGGATAAACCTGCATTCGCTGTTGTCCAGCTCGATTCGAAGCTAAAAAAAACGGCACAGGCAGCATTTGTAGGGCGTTCGGGGAATATAAAGTTTGCATGGTCGGTTGTGCTTGCCTGTATTGCAGCCCTGTTTGTTTTGTTTTCCGCCTATCACCGTTTTGCGCTTCCCCACCCGGTATCCGACAAGCCAAATAAAACACAGGGAAGGAGTGTAATAGGTGAATTCCTTGAAACATTTGTTAGTTTCTTTAAGAAGAAAGGGATTGGCGTTGCCCTCCTGTTCCTCCTGCTTTACCGTTTGGCTGAGTCGCAGATTGTAAAAATGGCCTCGCCTTTTTTATTGGACGCCAGGGAAGTAGGCGGGCTTGGGATTACAACCGGCGATTTAGGTATTGTTTATGGGACAGCCGGTATAATTGCATTAACAATTGGTGGTATCCTTGGTGGTATTGCAGCTTCCCGTAAGGGCCTTAAATATTGGCTCTGGTGGATGGCAATAGCAATTAACCTCCCAAATGTTTCGTACCTGTTATTGTCGATATTTACCCCCGGTTCGTTATGGTATATCTCTGCAGCAGTAGTTGTTGAACAATTTGGCTATGGTTTTGGGTTTACAGCCTATATGCTGTTTATGATTTATATTTCAGAAGGGAAGCACAAAACCGCCCACTTTGCAATTACAACAGGTTTTATGGCACTTGGCATGATGGTCCCGGGCATGGTTAGCGGGTGGTTGCAGGAAGTTATCGGGTACCGGGACTTCTTTGCCTGGGTACTTATTTGCAGTATCCCGGTTTTCTTTGTGTTGCCATTTATGAAGATTGACAAATCGTTTGGGATTAAAAAGGACTGCTAACCATACGTTAACAGTCCTTATGATTTCAAAATTTATGAATAAAACCTGTTTATTTTAACCACCATGTGATTTCCCTGATTTTATCGTTACCGGAGCCAAACTGCCTTGTAATTGCTTCAGTAACATTGTCGCTGTTTTCCTGGTATTCACTATTTGGGTACATCCAACGGGTGGGCGGGGTTACACCGGGTAAAATACGAAATCCGGGGTAACCGGTTCGAAGTTGGTCAAAATACGCTCTCCACCCACCTTGTAAGAATGAAGAGAGGTATTTTTGCATAATAATGCGTTCAATTTTCTCTTCATTATTAGTTGCATTCGAAAAATCGACCAAAGGCTGCTTCAAATATTCTATTGCTGCTGCTTTATCAACATATTGAGCATAATTAACCGCATAATTGTTGTAAAACGCGAACGACGCTTTGACACCCTTCTCGTAGAGTTCGGCTGCCGGCTGATTTATCCAGCCACGTACACTAGCTTCTGCCAAAATCAATTGTAATTCAGAATAACCCAATATCATGTGGGCTTCTGTTGTAGGCTCTGTTGTATACCGGAGGTTTACCTTTGAAACCAATCCGTTAATAGCTTTTATGTTAACATCATTATAAGGCCTTATGGGGTCGCCACCTTCGTAAGCATTAAAATCGCCTATTGCTAACCCGGCTTCTTTGGCAACCCTTGTTTGGCCACAGAATATAAAAAGCCTTGGGTCTTTCCTGTCCTGAAGCCTTTGGACAAAGGTTGAATCCATGTACCTGGCCGAACCATAGCCACTTGAATTGTACTCGGTATACCTGCTGCCTAATTCATTGATGAACTCAAGCTGCCCGCTATCGTCATTTGATTCCATAATTGGTGAATTAGCAACGATACCGGCAAAATCGGATGCGGCATTTATGCCTGAATCAGATCCTTTTTTTGAAAGAGTTATAAGGATCTTTAAGCGGAATGAGTTAATCAGTTTCCTCCATTGTTTGGTATTGCCACCATAAATAATGTCGCCATCAATAATGCTGTTGTCGCCACTTAATAATTGATCGGCTTCTTTTAACTCATTCAATATGCCGGTAAATATATCTTTCTGGCTACTGTAAACGGGTGTGAAATTACTTTCGGTTTCACCTTTTAAAGCTTCTGAATATGGGACATCGCCAAAGGCCATCGTTAACTCAAAGAAATAATATGCACGGAAAAGTTTCCCTAAAGCCTGATAAGCCGTATTTTTAATGCGTTTTGCTTCTTCAATCATTTTTGTGACATTCCTTAGCCGTCCGTAAGCATGGAAACTACCACGGTTCCAGTTATAAAACTGGCTTGTATTTTCACCGTCAGTCTGAACCACCATTCTTGAGGCAAACATAGGGCTCACTCCTGCTACTTGAAATGCATTCCATTCAATATTGGTCAATAATAATTGAGGATGGGTTTCAGGGACATTATTTGGGTTCACGTTAAGTTCTTCAAGCTTATTGCACGAGCTTAACACCAAAACAAAAAGTATTGTTATTAAAATATAATTTCTCATTTTACTGAATTTATATTGGTTTATTAAAATGTTACTGTAACGCCCATTCCAACATATCTTGTCGATGGATCCTGTAGTGCATTGTCATTACCAAAGTCAGGGTCAATTATCTGGGCTTTTTTCCACATCAGCAGGTTGTAACCATAGGCTGAGAGTTCAATCTTTTTCACAGCCTTTGTATTTAATATGCCTGTTAAATCATAGTTTAGTACCATTCTCCTTAATTTAACAAAGCTCCTGTCGAAAACATTTGCAAATTTTTTGCTTTCCTTTTCCGTCACTTTTGCACGGTAGGGGTAGTTCTGACTCCATGTTTGCCAGCTAACAGCAGTTGTATTCGTTTTGTATTGCCGTGTGTCGGAAATTACATTGCCCTCGGTGTCAGTAATAAGCTCACCACTGGTTATATTTACGCCTTCAGGAACATAAATCGGGTGCCCGGCTGCGTACTCTGCATCTCTATATTCAGTTGAATTCGGGTGTTTCCCTCCCCACCACATCTTTTGAACCGATAATGAACGTATAACCCCGCCAATGGCGCCGTCAACATCAATATCAAGTGAAAAGTTTTTATAGCCAAAATGATTTTGCAAACCAAACCGCCAGTTGGGATTTAAATGGCCATGCATTTGTGGGAATGGGTCTTTAATAGGCAAAGCCTTTTCAGCAGAAAGGATAACCTGCCCGCCAGCATTCTTCATCCAACCGGTAGCATAATAGTTGTCTGTGCGTTCTCCTTTTGAGTAATTCCCATATTTACTTGCTCCTCCATATATTTCAGTAAGTTTGGTAACACTGGTACTCCAGTTAAGGCCAATATCCCATCTGAAATTATTATTCTTTACCGGGCTGGCGTTTAGCATTAATTCGAACCCATTGGTAGAATATTGATTCCCGTTTACTTTCCGGTTGTTAAAACCACTTGCTTCAGAAGTCGGCTGGTTAATAATCTGGTTCTCATCAATAACATTATAATAGGTAAGGTCTATGCTTAACCTGTTTTCCAGGAAAACACTTGACAAGCCCAATTCAAAAGAAGTTGATTTTTCCGGTTTGATATCAGGATTTACAATCCCTCCGGGATAAGATACCCTGGGAAGCCCGTTATAACTCCCTGAGTTAATGTAATATGATGAAATCTGATAAGGGTCTAAGTCGCTGGATACTTCTGCCCAGGAACCGTATATTTTCAGATATTCGAATGTTTTTGGTAATTCAACCAAATGAGAGACCAGGGTACTCAACGATATTGACGGGTAAAAGTACGAGTTGTTCGATTGCGGTAAGGTCGAGGACCAGTCGTTCCTGGCTGTAAGGGTTAAGAAAAATGCATCGAGCATATCTAAAGACATGGTTCCGAAGATACTCCGGATTTCTCTTTCCTGGTAATAGGTGGATGCTTTAACATTCCCCATTGTATTGTTGAGGCTGTAAACAAATGGGACAACCAATCCATCGGTAGCGTTATATTCTTGTTGGTACTTACGGTAGAACGATGAGGCCCCCGCATTAATGTTTAGCCCGAATTTATTTGAGAATTTATTTTTATAACTCAATAAAACATCATTGTCAAGGTTAGTTTGATTGGTATTCCAGGTTTTATAATCACCCGCCCTTGGGTCGCCATAGTTCAGGTACGACTTCGGGCTCTCCCTGTTTTCAAATATATTTTTTACAACCGCAGAGCTTCTTCCCTGGATACTTAAGTTTTTTGTGATACCCCATTTGAGTTTTATCTGTCCATTTGTGGTATTCCCATCGTATTTTTGGTTTAATTCATAGGCTGCAAAATATACATTGTTATACCATGCATAGTTGAAATTTGCCTGGCGATAACCTTCCTGCCCGGGAATATAATGATGTGCATCCAGGTCTTTTCCGTTTACATCATCGCCCATCCAGATTAATAGTGTGTACATGTGGTTCCTGGGCCCATATCCATGCCTGGGGTAATTTGGCGAATAAACTTTGTTATAAGAAAGCTTCCCATCAAGCTTTAGGTTTTTAGCCAACTTGTACGAAGAGGTATATGTTAACCCACCTGTTTTTAATTTTGAGTTAGGGACCCTCCCCTTTTCTGACTGATAGAACCCTGATAACCTTGTTGATACCTTAGGGCCTTTAAAGGCAACTGCAAAATTTGTGGTTGAGATAATGCCTAATTTCATAAAATCTTTCAGGTTGTTATGGTATTCCCAGGGAATAGGCACCCTTGAGTAACGCGATTTATCATTGTATTGTGTGCCCGACACATCTCCCCACCAGGGTGTAGTCTCGCCTGTAACATTATCATAAACCGGGCTGTTCCATTGTGCTATTAAAAGATTGTCTGAAAACTTAGGCCCCCAAATCATATCTCCGTCTGAGATACCACCATCTTTCCCATCCCAGAATTCATATTTCCCATTCGAGCCATTACCATACCCTGTTTGTGTTTCAGGGAAAACAGTATAGCCTGCCGATACCATGGAACTATTAGAAACGGTGATTTCCAATCCCTGGTTTTTAGCATTTTTTGTTGTAATCAGAATTGCACCGTTCCTCCCACGGGAACCATACAATGAAGAGGCTGTAGGCCCCTTTAATACTACAATATCCTCAATATCATTAGGGGAAACATCGTAAAAGTCTGTTTCAACAGGGATTTCATCAATCACAATAAGAGGGGATTTACCTCTTAATGAAAATTCAGGTTGTTGAAAAAGCCCGGTTTTTGTATTTACGGTTAATCCGGCAACCTGCCCGCTTAACATATTCCCCATATTCGGGCTGTTTACGCTGGTAATCACTTTTGAATCCACCTCCTGGGTAGCATAGCCAATCGATTTTTTTTCCTGGCTTATACCCAGTGCAGTAACAATTACTTCATCAATATCCTTCGATTTAACCCTAAGTGATATATTGATCGATTTTTGCCCGTTGACAACAACCTCCTTGGTTTCGTACCCTATAAACGAAAAAACCAGGGTTTCGCCAGCATTGGCACTAATAGTATATTCTCCGTTTGAATTTGTAACCACGCCGGTTGTTGTGCCCTTCAGCGTAATATTTACGCCGGGGATACTTATTCCGTCTTCTCCGGTTACTTTACCGGAAATGTTTTGCTCCTGTGCATTCATTTGAAGGCTTACGAACAGAGCTGTTAATAAAAAGATAAATTTCCTCATAGTTTTTAGTATAATTTTCGAATGAATAGATTTTCTTGTGAATTGCTGTTTTTTTGTACATAGTTATCCCCTTAAGGTAAAGGTGTATTCACCTAACTTGTTGATTAAAAATAAGTTGCTGTAACGGCTTTAACTTTACTGAATTGTAAGTCTGAATTGCCTTTCCCGGTTCCTTTTTAGTGCGTTTTCATGAAGTGTTTATTTACGTCTTTTGAAATTCACTGCAAATGTATGGTAAGATTGTTTCATAAAGATTAATGAAACATTAAGAGGCTGTTTAAAGTTTGTTTTGTTAAAGTTTATCTTAATCCCTTACTGGGAATAAGTTGCTTCATGGATAACTATCTGATTTACAATACTATAACCGCTACGCGGTATTAGAAGCTGTTTAAATTTTATTTTTGGGAATTATTATAATGGATTTTTTGTTTAGACAAGGCGGATTTAACGCGACCCCGAGGGCTCCTGATAAGGACATGAAGATATCTTTGTATGACCACACGTCAGGAAATAATTTTGCCGGAATTAATGATAATTTTACGGGGATGTTTGAGACAAAAGATTTTGCGACGGGGATAGATGACTTAGAGAAGCCAGAATTTATTGTATATCCAAAGGTATTTACAGGCCATATCAATATCAGTAATGCATACGAACTCGAGAAGATAAAGATAACCACTCTTCATGGGCAAACACTGGAAATCATAAAAAACCCTCCCGGGTACATTAGCCTGGGCCATTTAAACCTTGCACCGGGGATTTACCTTGTGCAGCTTTTCGGCCGGGATGGGGAGAGGGTTGGTAAAGTGGAAATAGTAAAAAACGGGTACTACGGTTTCTAACCGCAATTTCGGATGTTGCGGTTTTCAACCGCAAAAAGTAAAGCAATCCGCATTTTCAAGCCGTATAACCCGGAGGTTGGGAACCTCCACACCCGGTGCCGGGCCCGGGCAACCCTTGCCAATCTGAGGCAAGACCTGCAGCAACAGGGTTATTCAAAGTATACCCAATGGCTCTACACAGATGTTTTTCATCGCGGATAGTTGTATCGAAACTATGGGTGCTGCCGGATTGGCACGGAATTATTTTACCAAGGATAGCACGGATTAACACGGATATATTTTTATGGGCATCTGTGTAGTCTGTGGTAAGTTCACCCCAGGTTGTTGATTAATACCTGGTTAACCAGGACACACTTCTCAATCAAAATTAGTTTATAGGCATTGATTATGGCAGGAGTCTTGCGTTGGATAATTTTTTGTTTGACTATGGTTTAGTGCCTGGCAATTTCATTGTTTTTTTTAAGCAATTCCTCTATTATATTCTCAGAAATCCTAAAATTTGTTGCTTGTAACTTTTCAATTAGTGGTTTCACTTTTTCTATCGCTCCAATTTGCTTTGCCTTGTGTATAATACCAAGTGTACCAGTAACCCTCAGATTCAATCTTTTTGCCAATCTCCTGGCTTTTAAATCATCAAGTAATAATAAAGGAGACTCCATCTCTTTTGCTAAAGCAATTGCACTTGCTTCTCCCCAATCAATTTGCGTTTCAAGAAAATCCTGGTATTTTTTATCTTTTACACTTTCAATATTAATCCAATCAGGTAATTCCTCCAGGAACTCCTGTGCAACTTCGGGTGTAGTTGAAACAGAATCGTAAACTTTTCGAAGTAAATCTAATTCACCGATTTTATGGAAAAGAATCAGGCAACTTGTATCAGAGATAACAATCTTATGCATTGGTAATATCTGATTCCAGGTCAGACAGTGATGTGCTAAAAACAGAAACGCCGTACCTGCCTAATAATTCGATAAAGGTTCTTTTAGATAAACCTGCTATCTTTGCTGCTTGTCCAGAAGATAACTTTCCATCTTCATACAATTTTGATGCTATTATCATTGAGAAATCATAATCTTTCAAATCAACATCATCCGGAATATGTAACTGTATTGTCCTCATTGCTCAAAATCTCATCTTAATACAAATATACGAAAACTATCAGTTTTTAAACTCATTAGTGATGTTTTTAACAAAATGGGTTCACCACAACGGACACAGAGATTCACAGATTAATAAAATGCACCACGGATGGCTTCTTTACTTTGTATTAGAAAAATTTAGTAAAATGAAAAGGAAAACAGAAGTGAACTATGGGTGTTGCGGTTTTCAACCGCATTATTAAGCGGTTAAAGGCTTCTCCCCATGCTTTGAGCTTTTATTGTTCCTTTAGTAATGAGGGCTTCACTTAAAGTGAAACCCTCACTTTTAGGATATTAAAGGAATATTTTCCGGGCGTTTATGCTTCCACCGGCGGTGCGACCATAAATAGTATTCAGGTTCCTGCGAAATTATTTCTTCCATTTTTTTTGCATAGGCTAACAATACCTCTTTTTCTTTAACCTCAGCCGGGTTCTCAAAAAGTTTATAAAAAAATACTTCATAAACCCCTCTTTTTATTTTCCTGACATGATGGAAAAATACCGGCTGGTTGGTTCGGTGTGCAATTTTCTCAGGCCCCGAGAAAAAAGGAGTCTCCTGATGGAGGAATGTCATCCAGAGCTTTGTTGTCGGCGGAGGTGTCTGGTCGGCTATCAGGCCTAATATAATAGGATTATCCCCCCTGTTGAATTCAATGGCCACCCGTGCAGATTTATATACCGGAATTGATTTACTCCCCCACCTTTCCCTGATCTTCCTCATAAATCCCTCTAAAGCTTCGTTCCCCCTGACCGGGTTGTATATTCCCAATACCTGATGGATTGATTTGCGTTGTATGGTACTGGACCACTCCCAATTGTTATAATGCATCCCCAACAGGACAACACTTTTCCCTTGTTGATAATATTTGTCGAATATTTCGATACCCCTGAAGTGAAACCGTTTGTCAAATTGCTTGGCCGACATACTGTATGCCTTGATGGTTTCAAGAAACACATCACAAAAATGGCTGTAAAATTTATTGGCAATGCTGCTAATTTCACCAGGGCTTTTTTCAGGGAACGAATTTCTCAGGTTTGTATAAATTACTTTTTTGCGGTAACGTATAATGTAACGTAAAATAAAATAGAAAAAGTCGGACCAGAGGTAGAGCAGCCAGAATGGCAAATACGAAATAAACTTTAGCAAAGTTATAACAACCCTGTTTATCAGCCTTTTCCAAAAGCCTTCGTAGTACCGTTTATCTATTTTAGCGAGTTCATTAATTTCAGTCATATCCATTCATTTTTCATTCCTGCACCGTGGTAAAATTATTGCAATGTGATACCTTCCGGGCGTTTATGTTTCCACCGGCGGTGCGACCATAAATAGTATTGGGGGTTTTTCTTTATGATACCTTCGATCTTCAGGGCATATATTTTCAATATTTCATTTTCTGAATACCCTGAAGGATTATCGACCAACGGCTCAATAATCAATTTATACCTGCCCCTCCCGTTTTTCTCAAAATAATATAACAACAGGGGTTGGTTTTTAATCCTGGTTGACAACCTTCCCGGGCCTGGGAAAAAAGGAGTTTCCTGGTTCAGGAAAACAGTCCAGAATTTGCTGGTCGGCAAAGGTGTCTGGTCGGCAATTAATATAGTCAAAGTAACTTCGTTTTTTGAACGGCACTCAACTAATTTTTTATATATCCTTTTTGTAGGCACCGGTATGCCCCCATACTCTGCCCGGAGCCCATTGATATAAGAATCGTAAATACGGTTGCGCTGCGGGTTGTATACCTGAAAGTTCTTATGTTTTGTTACAACTGCCAGGAACTTGCCAAACTCCCAATTCCCGTAATGAAAAGAAAGCATTAATATACTCACTCCTTCTTCGAAATATTTATCGAGTTTTTTTGCCTCCGACAGGTCAACAATATTCTTTAAATCGTTTCCGGCATGGCCGAACCTGACCAGCGACTCCAGCATTGTATCGCACAAATGCCTGTAATATTCTTTAGCAACCGCTGTTATTCCTGCATCATCTTTTTCGGGGAATGAGTTTTTTAGGTTCATAAACACCACATCCTTACGGTATCGGATAATAAAATAAACAATGAAATAGAGCAGGCCGGATAATTTGTAAAGCCACCGCAACGGCAACCTGGAAATCATTTTCAGGAAAAATACCCCCAAGCGGGAAAAAAATGTTGAAAACATAATTTGATGGCTTTAATTAATGCAAAACTAAAACATTTTGAAAATTTGTTGGTTAAAAAGAGGTATTTATACCATGGGCAATCATCCTGACGTGCCAAAAAAGGGATTATTGCCCGGGAGGGGAGCGGATCAATTCAAATTTATGGTGGAGTAATATTAGATTTATGGAATAGCTTGGAAGGAAAGTCCCTGAGAATTCCCAGGTAAACCTCAGATTAGCCATCCCTGGTCATTGGCATAAATTCATTCAACGCAGGATTACCCTTCTTGTTTTGTCTTTCCAGGCGGGATTTCATTTTTTGCCTTGACGCAAAAAAACAGCCTGCCCCACATAAAGCGGGGAAACAAAGCCTTATTCGCCAGGCAATGCGCCTTTCAAATGCATGTCTGCAAACTTAATGTATTGTTCCCAGTCGAATCCGGTCACATCGTGTTTGCCGGTGCGGATATGGTATCCTATGGTTGTCATAACAGGTTGGTTTACTTCCGGCATTTGGCCGGAGGCAATCCCCTGCCTGCCAAACAATTCATATACAGGGGTTGCATAATACCCCGACAAAAACTCGCCTTTCGGGTCAGCCCACCGGTCATCTTCGGCACTGGCAATGTATACAGGCCTTGGGGCTATCAGGGCAATCAATTCATGCTGGTCAACGGGCAGGGCATCTTCATTGCCATCATATTTACTGCAATTACCGCACAGCCAATGCGGGAAATATTTGTTCATTCCTCCGAGCCGTTCGCCAAACCTGCGGCGCGAAATAGCGGCTCCCCCACACCCCGAATCATTGGAAATAACTATTGCAAACCGCTGGTCGAGTGCACCTGCCCAAAGGGAAGTCTTCCCCAGCCTTGAATGCCCCATAACTATTACTTTGCTTTGGTCGATATCCTCATCTTCCTCAAAATAATCCATTGCACGGCTCAGCCCCCAGGCCCAGGCCGAAATTGCCCCCCACTCATCGGGCAAAGGGCACGTTTGGCCTTTCTTATATAAAAGGGGGTGTACACCATCTGAGAAATCGGGCCCGGCTTTGCCATATTTATCGGGGTCGACATCGCCATAATACATGGTTGCCAGCCCATAACCTGCATCAATAAGTTTCTCTACTGCCCACCGGTTACTGCTTACGCCTCTCGACTGCTCGGTGATTTGGTTGTTAATAATCCCGAACGAAGGGTTATCCCTCACCCACGACTCCGTAAGGATAACCTCGGGGTCATTAGTAACAGTATGGTTGCCATAAAAATTATAGCCCAGGAATACAGGGGCTTTTTCAACAGACTTTGGCAAATAAAGCAGCATGGCCACATCCAGTTCCTTCCCGTTATTCCTGAAAGTTAATACTACCTGTTTCCTGACAGCTTTATTATTGATGGCATTTTGGCCCTGTTCAACAATCCTGTATGAATCAATTTTTAATTCGCCCGGTACTTTCCCATACATATTCTCCTCAAAGAGGGCGACCAATTCCGGCCTTCGTTTTTTTATCCAGCTTTTGGTATTTTTTATTTTTTTCCCCTTTTGCGAAACCAATACTTCCGGCAACCGGTATTCAGGGACTTTACTTTCGTCATAATTTGCCTCTTTCTGTGCATAACCACTTACTGAAGCAACAAGCAAAACTGCAACTATCAAATTTTTCATAAATATTACTAATTAGTTTTCATTTTTATTTAGCCTTTTTTACCGGATACCGATAATCTTAATCTCTGTACGCCGGTTTAACCAATATTCATAGGAAGTACCGGTTGATGACGCCGGTTTGGAAAAACCATACCCCTTATATGTCAGCCTGCCTTTTGAGATACCCTTTGCAACCAGGTACTTATAGACTTCCTTTGCCCGTTTCTCCGAAAGGGTTTGGTTATATTCTGCCGTCCCGGATTTATCCGTATGCCCTCCGATCTCAATTACTATTGAAGGGTTTATATTTAGAAACCTGATTAATTTATCCATTTCAGGCATTGATTCAGGCAAAAGCCTAAATGAATCGGTTTCGAAATAAATATTCCTTAGAACCATATTAAGCCCTTTCCTGATATGCTGCAAATATATTTTCAGCTCTATCGGATTGGTTGCCGAATGCACATTGGATAGTTCAAATGACTCGGAGTGAAACAGGTAACCCTTTTTCAAAACATTAAAAGCATATTTATTGCCCAAAGGCAGGCAAATAAGGAATTCCCCTTCCGGGCCGGTTGAAATATCTTGTACAAGATATTTCTTTTCCCCAATATCAACTAAATCGATATCAGCCTTAACCGGCTTATTTGTATCCTTATCCAACACAACACCTTTTACATAGGTAACAGGGCCAGGCTGAAAACCTTCCCCCAAAACAGATGAATATATATCCAACCCATTACTCTTCTCCCGGTTGGTTGAGAAGTAAGCTGTTTTCCCGGTTGCATCGACCACAAAACCCTGTTCATCGTTGTACGAATTTATGGGGTACCCCATATTTACAGGCGTAGTCCATGAGCCATCGCCTTTCATTTGCGAATAGAATATGTCTTTACCTCCCATTCCAATCCACCCATCTGATGAGAAGTACAGGGTTTTCCCGTCAAAATGTATAAATGGCGACAACTCATCCCCCTTCGTATTAATACTGTCGCCCAGGTTTTCAGGATTGCCCCACTCAGGCAGCCCCCTCGAATTAAACCCATAGAGCCTGCACCTCCAGATGTCCATTTCCCCTTTCCCACCTTTGCGGTTGCTGGTAAAATACAGGTAATTGGCATTGGCTGATACCGAAGGCAGCGATTCCCAATCACGGGAGTTTACCGGTGGCCCGGCATTTACAGGCTTTTGCCATTTGCCATTCATAAACCGTGAAAAATAAATATCACAACTACCTAACCCGTCAATCCTGTTACATGCCGAGAAAAATAACAATTTACCATTTGCCGACATTGACTGGGCCCCTTCGTTTTCAGATGTGTTAATTTCGCTCAAAGGGACAGCCTCCTGCCAAACCCCGTTTACCTTTTTTGATGAATAAAAATCTTCCTGCCTAAACCCTCCCCTGGTTGAGTCGCCGACCAGCCGGTTAAAAACCAGTGTTGCCCCATCAATGGTAAGGCTCGGCCAATATTCATTCAATGGCGTATTGACACCGTTACCTAAAGCCTTTACCGGCAACGAAACAGGATTATTTATTGATTGCAAAGAAAACCTGCACTGCTGGATTTTGTCGCCTAATACCGCCTTCCTTTTGCTACCGCTGCCCGAAAGCTTATCACATTCCAGGTAGGCATCCAATGCTTCCTTATAGTCCCCGAGTGAGAAACTGGCCTCGCCAAGCCTGTAATAAAGCAATGGGCTAAAGCTGCCCGAATCGCGTAAAGCACTTTTTAAGTGGCCAATTTCCAGGTACAAAGAATCGAGGCTATGGTATATGTCGGCCAAAAACAGGTGGGCTTCAGTATAAAGGCTGTCACCGGCCAGGATTTTTTTTGCAGTTCCTATTGCCAAAGAGTTCTTACCCGCATGGTAAGCCTCTCCGGCTTTTTCAAGAAGTTTTTGATTCCGCCTGCCATTTTGCGGGAACGCCTGAATACCGGACAGGAACAAGATAAACACGAGTAAATACCTATTACCTCCCCTCATAGGATGCCATTTTCAAATAAAACCTGTATAATCCCATAAATAATCACACATTTAGAATGAAGTTGTTAATTATATACTTCATTTTCTGTAGTCCCAATTTTTTTTTTATATTTTAACCTGTAAAAATTTTATCCCCTAAAAATACATAATAGTTTTATCTTCAAAAGCATAGTGTATAAACAAAATGAAATCAAAAAACAACTAACCTTTCGATATGGATTTCATTGTCATTCTGCAACATTATCAGATAGGTGCCTGCGCTAAACTTTGATATGTCAAGTACCATCTTATTCCTCAAAACAGACTGACTAAAAATTACCGTTCCTGCCATATCAGTTATCCGAAGCCTGTGGTACTTCGTAGCCTCTTGTAAATCAATATGTATTATTCCTTTTGCAGGATTTGGGTAGATTTTAAAAGGATTTTTTGCAATATTATTAATCCCGGTTGCAACTGCCATTGTTACATTTACGGTTTGCGGTGCGCCGGTTACAACTACTGCCCCTGTTTCATCGCCATACCCACCTGCCGATACGGTATAAGGATAGCTGCCATCTCCTAAATCGATAGTTGCTATTCCGTTTCCA
>UOEP01000127.1_pt1 | contig 26013 bp, 25 predicted proteins | sample 1989931 | NCBI WGS metagenome assembly UOEP01 (sample SAMEA4712198, study PRJEB27164) | hydrothermal vent metagenome | biome: marine basaltic hydrothermal vent biome; feature: marine hydrothermal vent; material: mineral | place: Pacific Ocean | collected 2011-06-14/2011-07-23 | depth 1691 m
AAAGTCAAATTGCTGTATATTGAAAATATAAATAACCCAGACAGGTTACTCCATCATGCTTCATCATTAATCAAAAAGGGGTGTAAGATTGCTGCGATAAAAGCCGGCAATACCAACGCCGGAAGTCGCGCTGCATGTTCTCACACCGGGGCAATGACCTCGTCTGATGCCGCAGTGGAAGCACTTTTCCGGAAAGCAGGGATTGTACGTTGCCATGGGCGTGAAGAACTGGTTACCGTGGCAAATGTGTTTATGTGCAAAGAGCTGCGTTCCCGAAGGCTTGCCATAATTACTCATGCCGGAGGCCCGGGGGTGATGCTTACAGATGCTTTGGAAAATGGAGGGTTGAAAATCCCTAAGATAAAAGATTCTCCGGCAAAAATGGCATTAAAAGAAAAGCTGCACCCCGGCTCATCGGTTGAAAACCCCATTGATTTCTTGGCTACCGGCACGGCAGGGCAACTTGGGGCGATTATCGATGCCTGCGAAAATGATTTTGAGGTAGACGGGATGGCAGTTATTTATGGCAGTTCAGGGCTTTTCCCTGTCCGTGATGTATACAAACTGCTGGACGAAAAAATGCATGCCTGTTCTAAACCCATTTATCCGATATTGCCATCTGTGATCGATGTAAAAGATGATGTTTCGTATTTCCTTTCGCACGGGAATGTGAACTTCCCGGATGAAGTGTTACTCGGCAAGGCACTCACCAAAGTAATGAATACGCCCAAGCCTTCAGAAGAGCGGATTTTCCTTGAAGGTGTTGATATTTCAGAAATCAGGAGGATCATTGATGATGCAGCAGATGGTTTCCAACAACCTGAAGTTATTCACCGGTTGTTTGATGCTGCCGGCATACCACGTGTGGAAGAAATTGTTGTTGACAAAGAAAAAGACGCTGTTGAGGCTGCCAGGCAAATTGGATTTCCTTTGGTGATGAAGGTGGTTGGCCCGGTTCATAAAACCGAGGTTGGCGGTGTTGTCCTTAATATAAGGAACAAGGAAAGCGTAAGAAAAGAATTCCGACATTTGATGAGTATCGGCCAGGCAGAAGCTGTATTATTGGCTCAAATGGCTTGGGGGACAGAACTGTTCATCGGAGCTAAATACGAGCCTAAATTCGGGCATGTAATATTATGCGGTTTAGGTGGTATTTATGTTGAGGTGATGAAAGATTTTACATCAGGATTGGCCCCGTTGACGATGGAAGAAGCCTACTCAATGATAAAAAACCTTAAATCATTCAAAATCTTAAAAGGTTATCGCGGGAAAAGCGGAGTGGATATTAAAAGGTTCGGAGAGGTAATAGTCCGCCTTTCCAGCCTCCTGAGGTTTGCCATCGAAATAAAAGAACTGGATATAAACCCGCTGTTGGGCAATGGAGGGAATATTTTTGCAGTAGATGCAAGGATCAGGATCGAGAAGGGGTAGGAGGCAGCCCAATCCTATTCACGTATTTTAATTTAAAATTTCACCGGTATGGATACATCAATTAATGAGCAAGCCCTTTTTTACTCCTCCATCTCAAAATATTATTCCGGCATTTTCCCTTATAAACCGGTGCAGTTACAATTTATAATAAATGGTTTAGGAGGTTTACAAGGGAAAAATATCCTGGATATTGGCTGTGCTACGGGAGAGTTGTCATATCAATTGGCAAATGCAGGGGCAAATGTTATCGGAATCGACCTTAACGAGGATTTGCTGGCACAGGCAAAAAAACTGAGGAACCATCCCAATGCCCGGTTTCAGGCAGGCGATATGTTGAACCTGACGGAATTGTTTGAACCCGGGTACTTCGATGCGATTATCTGTTTTGGGAATACACTGGTTCACCTGCAGGATATTGGGCAGGTAAGGGAAATGTTGGAAGGGGCACGCACCGTTTTAAAACCGGGAGGCGGTTTTTTCCTGCAAATACTCAATTACGATTATATCCTGGGAAACAGGATTGAAGAATTGCCGGTAATCGAGGACGGCTCAGTAAAATTTATTCGGAAATATATTTTTACCGGAGGCCCAACCATTCGTTTCAATACTCAGCTGGTATTAAAAAAGGATGGGCAATCCATATCCAATGAAACTTCTCTGTTGGCTTTAGGCAGCAGCGACCTGAAAAAGGTATTGGAACAAGCCGGTTTTAACTCGTTGCAGTTTTATGCTGATTTTAAAGAAAATGCTTTTGGGGGCAATCATCTGCCACTGGTGGCCCGGTGTAAAGTTTAGGCAGCTTTCTATTTGATTATTTTGGAGGTGTAACTTTCCCCTTTTTCTTGTATCCTGAATACCATAAAAAGAATCCGCTTAGTAAAACTGTAATCAGGCACAGCCCGGCAATTGGGACATACAGAATATAAAAAGGGCCTATGAGGTGTTCAAATATTCGTCCGGTATGGGCTTCCAGAGCCGTATTCCAAAGCGATATCGGGGATTCCTTTAAAATATTACCCGGCATAACCGGGAAGCCTGCTGACGGCATACCACTGTGGGCTGCCATGCTTAAGGCCCCGCGATTATAATCGAACCAAAATATTTGCCCGTTATTTTTTACAATCATCCCGGCAACCATATTTTGGGCAATCGGGCGGGTTACGCCTTCCGGGGTTACGTATGGTTGCCTGGAGAAATAATCAACTGCCAACCCATGATGGGTATTCCAAAGGAACATACCCGAAAATGAGCCTACCAGGAATACATTATCCCCAACCTGTTTAAAAACATTACACCCCATTACACTAACAGGGGGCTGTACCTTAAATGGCTGTAAAGGATTGGTTAAAGATTCATCGGTAAAATAAAAACCTTCTGATGTTGAGAAAATATACTGTTTGTTGTATTTATCCCATGCCACCCTGCGTAATTTGTCAAACCAGGGGTTTGGTGAATCAAGGTGGGTATATGGCAAAATCCCAACTTTGCTGTTGGCAATTGCAATCAAAAGGGGAGGGCGCAAAAACATTCCGGCAAGTATGTCGATTACCAAAAAGAATATGAAAATATACCCGACTACATTATGCCATTTCAGGTTCTTTCGTTTGGTCGAATGGAGGGCAGCTACTGCTTTCCCCCTCTTTTTTTTACGGCGGATAATTTTAGGGAAGAAAAAGTGTATTAACCCGGTTACCGACAACAGTATGGCTACCAACCCCAACGCATCAATAAATAATTTCCCGGCAAGTCCGAAAAGTTCACCGCTATGAAGCTCCCATAAAGTATTGAAAAGCCCTGTTTCCCTTTTATAATTGACAGGTGGAGGTAATTGGGTTTTTTCGAAATGTTCAAGGTTGGTACTCTTAAGCAGGTAGTGCCTTGTCAACACGATAAGGGTATCTCCTTTCAAAGTAAGGTCGGCAATTCGTTCTTCCCCGACTGGTAATTTTACCTTCTCCCACAAAGCATTTTGGCGGACTCGTTTATATAGGCCAAAATGGGTTCCAGCAACAAGGTCGCCATCTTTAAAATTAACGATTGAATAGATTTTCCTGTTATCGATCCCACTTGGGAATCCATGGTTAAAATCCCGGAATGTGTGAAAATCATCTGTTGTTTCCCAAACACCAATATTCCCATACATCAGGGAGGTGCCGTTGCCAAGGGAGGCAGACCCCCTGACCGCTGCCAGGTTCCAGTTTTTATAGTGGTAGTCGGAAGGTAATAAGCTTCGTGGAATATCGACAGAAGATAAAATGCTCCGGTGGTTCATTATTATACCCGAAGAGGCAAAGAGAATGACAAGGAATGCTATAATAATTCCCGGCCATTTGTGAAATTTCCGAAGTATTCTGATTAACCTGTTCTTTTTCATTAGAAGCTATTTGCCCGGCATTAATAGTTATTCATCGTTATTTTTAATGATAAACAACTGACAACAATAAATTCCTAAAAATTTGTTGGAATACGAATTTTATTTAATAAATGTTGGTACAACAGACAACATTACATAAGCCCAGCTTTGCATAACTGTATAGTCTCCGCCTCTTAGTATTTCCATTGACCTGGTTGCAAAAAGTTGTGACCAGCCGATTTTTAGTTTCGAAGTTGGGTTAATAACCCATCCTGCCGACAGGTCCAATTCTGTTCCTAAATAATTAGAAATGCCCGGGCCAATTTCTGCCGCTGAAGCAAAATAATGAATGTCGGAATTGAAAGAGAATTTATTTTTTGAATGGCTGATTTTCAGGTAAATATCGTTTAACCCGACTGAATTTATGTGGTTGCCTACATAAAAATAATCCATAAACCCGTTGAACTTGTGGTTGGTGCCGTAAAATGGGGTAAATGACCTGTTTTTCCCGCTTTCATCCCAGGCTGTCCCCGAAAGCAACTCGTAACCTATGCCAATCCTGCTATTCTGCCCTGCTTTTGTCGAGAGTTCCAATAGAAAGTTGAGTGCCGAAATATTTTTGTCGGAAATGTCTTTCCCGGTTTGGTAATACAGGTTCGAGGCCAGTTTTATTGCTCCAGGCGCGAGGGTTAGCCTCCCCCCGAATGTTTGGGAGTATTTAGTTAATTCTTTATCCAATTTCATAACCGGCTTGCCATTGTTAAGGAATAGTAAACTAAGGCTTTCTCCCCCCCATTTTTTATTAAACCATATAAATTGAAGGTTTTTATAGGCATCAGGGCCCTGGTAAATACTGTTTCTCCGGTTTAAATTCTCATGATGGGCTAACCCAAAATGAAGCTTTATGCCTTTTTCATATTTTAAAAGTGCAATATCATGCGACCTTGCTTGTTGTGTCCAGCCTACATTGCCAAATATCCGGTGGTCATCGTAAATCAATTCCTGGCGGCCTGCCTTTAACGATAGTCCGGGGGCGAAAAATACTTCTGCCCACGCTTCATGCACAGAGGTGGCAAAATCTTCGTTGGTAACAAGCTGTGCCTGCCCTCCCCAGTTCCTGACATCCTGAAGTACCAGTTTGGTTTTTACGCCTTCTGTTTGGTACATTACATTTAACCGGGTACGCTGGACCGTAAAAATAGATGTAGACTGGCTTTTCCCGGCGAGCGATTTATAACCGTGGCTTATTTCAGTTCGTGGCCTGAATTCCCCGGAAAGGGTGAATTGAGCCTTCGCAAATTGAGTAAACAATACCCCTGCGGCAATAATGCCGATATATTTTAGATTTTTCATTGTAATCAGATTATGGTTTAAACTAGCTACTGGTTTTTAGTAGCAATATCGTATGTTTTTTCGCGTTCTTCAGCTTCCTTTATCCATTTTGGGATAATATTCTTTTCAAATACTTCTTTCTCAGAGTTTAGCTTGTCCATGTCAAGCTTAATAAATTTTTGTGCTTTTGCTTTGGTTGATATATCCGGGTACGCAACTTCCTTGTTGTACCCCAATGATGCTAATAAGCGTGCCAACTGCAGGCGTGTTTCCTGAGCCGTTGTTATTCCTGTGGCAATAATCCTACTTGTTTCAACCGGGGCGTGGAAGGAGCCTCCGTGGCTTGCTGCAGCATAATCCCAACGCCATTGAGCATGGCGGATACCCATTAAGATATCTTTCATTTGAGACTCTTTTGCACCAAGCTCCCAGGCTTTCTTTGCTTCAACATGGGCACGCACCAGGAGCTCTTCCAGTTTGTCGCGGTTTTCTATTATCTGATCCTGCCTGTCATAAACATTTTGGACTAAAGTCGATGCTTCTTCGCGGTGGCATACCTGGCATGAGTTGGCAATATTGTTCAGAGGCGATTGCATCTTGTGGTCAGTGAATTTCTGCCCTCCTTCACTTTTGTATGGCATGTGGCAGTCGGCACACGAAACACCACGCTGGGCATGGATTCCTTTCATATAGATTTCATATCCCGGATGCTGTGCTTTTAGCATGGGGGCTTTACTTAATGAATGAGTCCAGTCTTTAAAGTCAGTGTCATCGTAGTATTTCTCCATTGCCTCAACCGTCAGGCCATTGTCCCAGGGGAAAGTGAGGTAGGCTGCTCCTTCTACTTTCTTTTTATTAAAATAATACTCAACATGGCATTGTGCGCAAACCAGGCTGCGCATCTCCTGATGGCTGGCTTTGGTAATATCTTTCCCCATCCTGTCAAAAGCCTCAATCAGCGCAGGGCGGGTAATGGTAAGGTTCATTGTAGTGGCATCGTGGCAGTCGGCACAGCCAATCGGGTTAACCACCTCAGGGCCCAGGCTGGCCCATTTCCCGGTATAGAACTGGGCAACCCCTTTTTCATTCATTAACCTGGGGACATCAGGGCTTTTACAGGTCCAGCAGGTAGATGGCATGGGTCCTGAGTTTGCATCTTTCGGGCCTCCTGTGCGTAAAGTGTTCCGAATATCGTCAATAGCATAGTAGTGGCCTCGCCCCTGGTTGTAATCTTTTGAAAAACCATACCCTGCCCAAAGCACAACAAGCCTTGGGTCGACCTCCAGCATGTCGATCATGGTATTGCCATTATATTTGCTCTTGAAGGTCGTGTCGGCTGTCCCATAATACGACTGGTATTCACGCGGGTAATTCTCTCCCCACACTTCATTCCTGGGTTCGAAATCACTGATCTTATTTTTAGGTACATTTACAAAGGCTGCTTCTGTCCTGCGTTCAACAATTGACGAGGCCAATAGCCCCAAAATAAATACAAAGGCAATGGTCGTTAAAAATATAACCCATGCTAACCATGGCCGTTTCTCTGTTGCTTTTGAAATTGATTTCATCTTGGTCTCTATTTTTTGTTATTTTTCGAAAATTCTTTTAACCATGCAGGGACGGGGCTCTCGGGTAAAGGTACCCAGGCATTGGGGACACTCGACAGGCTGTTTACCCTGCCATGCGGCACCTCCCTGTGGCAATCCCAGCATTTACGGCCTTCCGTATGTTCTTTGTAGTATTTTACCGTGGCTGCCAGTTTGGGGTCGGTTATCTGATTTGTATGGCAGCGGATACAATTGTTATGTACCACTTCCGCCCCGTCTTCTTTTATGAAAATTACCTGTGGCTCCAGTTTTAAAGTGAACATTGTAGCATGCCTTACCCCGTCTTTTGCTTTAAAATAATACTTCTTCACCACGTTCTCGTGGGGGACATGGCAATCGTTACAATTTGCCACTTCCCGGTGCGAACTGTGGCTCCATGTGGCATATTGGGGAGCCATAACATGGCAGTTTACACAAGCCCGGGGGTTGTCCGACAGGTATGAGTGGGCTTTTGAAACATAAAACAGGAAAAATATGATCCCCAGCATAACACCGGATATTATCATTACCGGGAATCTCCATTGCTTAGGTGGCATTAATTTACGAATCATAGGTTTTGTAAAAAGGTTTAAAATTTGATAAAATAAAGATACGCAACAGGAGAGTAAAAAATGTATCAAATGTTACAAAATTTCATTTTGCTGTTAAACTATTCTTTATTTATACCCGGAATAAATTACAGAATAGCGTTGTTCGCTATGTTGATCCTGGAATAATGAAGCTTTTAAATAACTTCAATGAAAATGAAACCTTTTTTAGTGCGTATAAGTCTGATATTTTTGCAGTATCGCCATTTTTATAATGAAGTTGACCGGTCAACTTCATCGACTAATCATAGAATTTGTATCTTTGGATGGATAAAAAATTGATAAATGAAGAAAATTGCCATACAAGGTATTGCCGGGTCTTTTCATGAAGATGCTGCAAGGCGGTATTTTGAAGAAGAAATTGAAGTAATAGAATGCACATCATTCCGTAAGGTGTGCGAACTGGTCGATGCCGATAAAGTAGATTTTGCCGTAATGGCGATTGAAAACTCAATTGCGGGCATTTTATTGAACAATTACGGCCTTATCAGGGATTATTATTTAAGGATTGTCGGTGAAATATATATCCATATACAGATGAACCTGATGGCTTTGCCAGGCGTGAAAAAGAAGGATATTAAAGAGATATACTCTCATCCGGTATCTTTTCAGCAATGCAACGAATACCTCGAAAATTATTTCCCTAACGTAAAGACCAAAGAACTGGGTGATAATGCAAGAGTAGCTAAATTAATATCCGAAGAAAAAATTACTTATGCTGCGGCAATCAGTAATGTTCGCTCTGCCGAACTTTACGGGTTGGAGATAATGGAAAGAGGTATTGAAACCAATAAAAAGAATTATACACGGTTTTTAATCTTGTCGAAACAAGGCAACTCCACCAAAGGGACGAATAAAGCTTCCATCTGCTTCGAAGTAGGGCATTTTTATGGCGCCCTGGCTCGTGTGCTGAATATATTTGCGAAAAATCAGATTAATATGGCAAAAATACAATCAGTGCCAATTATTGGAAAACCTAATGAATACACAATCCATGTGGATATTGAATGGGACTCGTTAGAGAATTACGAGCACGCCATACACCAGGTGTTGAAAAGTGTTTCAAGTTTGTCAATCCTTGGAGAATATGTCAGGGGTAAGGTGGCTGTTCAAAACCAGTAACCTTAGGCCTACCTAAGCATGGGAAAAGGTTTTATTGCAGCAGTGGTATTAACTGTACCGGCAATGTAACCCTGGGTTAATAAAAGGATAAAGATGGTTAATTAATAAACGTAAGTTATAAGATTATGGGAAAAATAGGTTTGTTTTTTGGTCCGTTGAAGGGGTCGGTGCATAGAGTTGCCGACAGCATTAAAATAGAAATGGGAGAAGATAATATTGAAATGGTACCTGTTAAAAATGCTTCTTCAGTTGACCTGGAGAAATATGATAAAATTATATTTGGGATATCGACAGTAGGCAAAGACTCCTGGGACTCCAGTTTTTCTTCAAACGACTGGGGGAAATTCCTGCCCGAGGTTGGTAAAGTTGATTTCTCAAAAAAAACAGTGGCTATTTTTGGCTTAGGAGACCATATTACCTATTCAAATCATTTTGTCAACCACATAGGCCTTTTGGCCAGGGAACTGATGAAAAGGAATGCTAAGATTATTGGCCAGGTATCAACTGACGGGTATGAATTTGATGAGTCGGAAGCTGTTATCGATGGCCGGTTTATTGGCTTGCCAATCGATGAAGATTTTGAACCTGAACTGACTGCCGGAAGAGTAAGGGAATGGGTCGGGCAAATAAAACCCGGGTTTGGGTTGTAAATGGTTGTTAAATTATTTAAGCTTTGCTTATTTTAGGGTATAAATGCGATGGAAATGAACAATCCTCCTTTAAAGAAAGAGGTTATTGACCAAAAAATAAAGGAATTAAGGATTCCTGATATTGGAAAGGCCTCAATTCGTGAGATCGTTGCTTTGGTCAACCTTGTTGAGGAAGAAACGGGGGTGAAATATGTGCGGATGGAAATGGGGGTTCCCGGGTTGCCACCTGCCGAGATTGGCACAAATGCCGAAATTGAAGCACTGAAAAGGGGGGTCGCCTCTATTTATCCAATGATGGATGGTATTAAACCACTAAAAGATGAAGCTTCGAAATTTGTTAAAAACTTTATGAATATTGATGTTAGCCCCAAAGGCTGTATCCCGACTGTTGGTTCAATGCAGGGGACCTATGCAGCTTTTATGCTGGCTGGCAGTATTGATAAAAAGAAAGACACCACGCTGTTTATCGACCCTGGTTTCCCGGTTCAGAAACAGCAAATGCTTGTACTTGGGCAGAAATATAAATCATTTGATGTATTTAACTTCCGGGGAGGGAAATTGAGGCAGAAACTTGAGGGGTTCCTCTCTCAGGGGGATATTAATTCCATCATTTATTCCAACCCAAATAATCCATCGTGGATATGCTTTACCGATGAAGAACTTCAGATAATCGGAGAACTGGCAAACAAATATGAAGTAATTGTGATGGAGGACCTGGCATATTTTGCCATGGATTTCAGGAAAGATTTATCAAAACCGGGAGAGCCCCCTTATCAGCCAACAGTTGCCAACTTTACCGAAAACTTTGTATTATTTATTTCAAGTTCGAAAATATTCTCCTATGCCGGGCAACGTTGCGGGATGATGATTATTTCAGATTCGTTGTACGATAAAGAGTTCCCGAATCTTCAGGAACGCTTTAAAAGTGCCACTTTCGGAAGCACCATGACACTTCGTATATTATACTCGTTTTCTTCCGGGACGTGCCATTCTGCTCAATGGGCATTAACGGCCATGTTCAGGGCTGCCAACGAAGGGGAATTCAATTTTGTTGAGGTAGTTAAAGAATACGGGGAAAAGGCAAAAGTGATGAAACGGCTGTTCCTGGAAAATGGCTTTAGGCTGGTTTACGAAAAAGACCTTGACGAACCTATTGCCGATGGTTTTTATTTCACCATTGCCTATCCGGGGATGAAAGGGGACGAATTAGTGCAGAACCTGCTTTATTATGGAATTAGTGCCATTGCCTTAAATAATACAGGTAGCGATGAGGAAGGAGTAAGGGCTTGTGTTTCGTTTGTGAAACGAGGGCAGTTTAATGAATTGGAAGACAGGCTCAGGCGTTTTAATATAAAATATTCAGGGAATTAGTTTGAACTGAAAAGCATTATATGGATAAAAGCAAAGTTATATACCAATACAATTTGACATTAGAGCAATTTAAAAAGATGCCATTGAAGAATAAACATGTCTTTTTAAAAAAAGGGGAAGCGTTTATCGAGTATGGTGAAAAGACAAAAAAAATTGGTATCCTGGTGAAAGGCTTGCTTTATGCGTCTTATATTTCTTCTAACGGGAATGAATGGATATCCAGGTTTTTTTACCCTCCGAATAATTTTATTGTCAGTAACCATGACGGCTTTTATTTTGGGAAAAATTCATCAGAATGTATAAAAGCATACGAGAATTCGGAAATAATCTATATGGAAAAGGATGAATTTAAAGATTTGTTGGATAACAACCGGCAGTTTGAAAGGACTGTAAGGATTCTGGCAGAGGAGAGTTATATTCAGGCCTTAAACAGGATTCATGCCCTGCAATCATTGAATGCGAAACAACGGATTCAGCAGTTTTTAAAAGAAAATAATGGCCTTGCAGCAAAATTGCAAAGGCAACATATCGCCTCCTATCTGGGAATTCACAGGAACATTTTTACCAAAATTTTGAATAATAGCTGATTTCGCAACATTTGTTGCGTTTATTAATTAACTATCCATATAGATTTGTAATTGATTTAGTAATCAGTAATAAATATTATAGGGGGCTTAACTGTGGGAAGGAATATATTCTTCCAATGGCTTAAGTCCCGAAAATGTAATTCTAAAAACTATAATATGGCAAAAGTTAGAGGAGCAGTTGTTGTAGATAAAGAAGGGTGTAAGGGCTGTGGAGTATGTGTCGAAGCTTGTCCACAAGGTGTGTTGGAACTTAATAAAGAGGTCAATAGCAGGGGATACCACTATTCGTACATGAAAAGCCCCGAAGCGTGTACCGGATGTTCAAATTGTGGGGTTGTTTGCCCTGACACCTGCCTTACGATCTACAGGGTGAAGGTTTTAGAATAAGGAATAAGAAATAAGGAATTTAAAATCAGGAAGTAATAAAACTTGGATGTTCCTTGTTCTTTATTGGATATTTTAGATTAAAAAATAATATAAGTTAGAATCCACCAATAAAAAGATAATAAATGGGAGAATTAAGACTAATGAAAGGCAATGAGGTGTTGGCAGAGGCTGCTATACGTTGTGGTTGCGATGGTTATTTTGGCTATCCCATTACACCACAGTCTGAGGTAATGGAGACCCTGATGGCACGGCAACCATGGGAGGAAACAGGCATGGTGGTATTGCAGGCTGAGAGTGAAGTAGCGGCAATAAATATGATTTACGGAGCTGCTGCTACAGGGAAAAAAGTAATGACTTCGTCATCAAGTCCGGGGATTAGCTTAATGTCGGAGGGTATCTCATACATTGCCGGCTCCGAACTCCCGTGCCTGATTATCAATGTGCAGCGGGGAGGGCCCGGGCTGGGGACAATCCAGCCCTCGCAGGCCGATTATTTCCAGGCGGTAAAAGGGGGAGGGCATGGCGACTATAAGCTAATCGTATTGGCTCCTTCTTCGGTTCAGGAGATGAATGATTTTGTCGATTTAGCATTTAAACTGGCTTTTAGGTACCGCAACCCGGCTATGATTCTTACCGATGGTGCTATCGGGCAAATGATGGAAAAGGTCGAATTGGCCGATTTTAAACCTCGCTGGACAAACGATGAATTAATTGAGAAATGCGGCTCGTGGGCTACAACAGGAAAACCTGCCGGGCGAAAACAAAATATAATTACTTCCCTGGAAATGGATTCTGCAAAGATGGAGGCAAACAACAAGCGTTTTCAGGAAAAGTACAGGAAAATAGAGGAGGAAGAGCCCCGCTACGAAGCACTGATGTGTGACGATGCCGAGTATGTAATTGTTGCATTTGGCACCTCATCGAGGGTTTGCCAAAAGGCAATTGAAATAGCCAGGGCAAAAGGGGTAAAAGTAGGGCTGTTAAGGCCCATTACACTGTACCCCTTCCCAAAAAAGGCAATTGCTGAATTATCCTGCCGGATAAAAGGATTCCTTTCTGTTGAGATGAGTGCCGGGCAAATGATTGAAGACATCAAGCTTTCTGTTTTTGAGGGAGGTTGTATTGTGCCGGTTAAGTTCTTTGGACGCCTGGGTGGTATCATCCCTAGTCCGGGAGAAGTTGTTAAAGCATTGGAAGAAAACTTTATTAAAGGGTGAGTTATGGATTTTAAAGATATAATCAAACCGGAAAACCTGGTTTATGAGAAATCAAAATTACAGATTGATACCATTATGCACTATTGCCCGGGCTGTTCGCATGGGGTGGTTCATAAAATCCTTTCGGAGGTGATTGATGATATGGGTATACAGGAAAGGACCATAGGCATTGCTCCGGTAGGCTGTGCAGTGTTTGCGTACAACTATATTGATATTGACTGGCAGGAAGCGGCCCATGGAAGGGCTCCCGCAGTTGCAACAGGTGTCGTCCGGCTGAATCCCGACAATATTGTTTTCGCTTACCAGGGCGATGGCGACCTGGCTTCGATTGGGACTGCTGAAATAATCCATGCCTGCAACAGGGGTGAAAATATAGTGGTTATTTTTATTAATAATGGTATTTACGGGATGACCGGCGGGCAAATGGCCCCCACGACCCTGGTAGGGCAGGTAACATCTACCACTCCGGCCGGGCGCAATGTCGACCTGAATGGCTACCCGATGAAAATCACCGAGTTAATAGCACAATTGCCAGGCACATCGTATGTAACCAGGCAGTCGGTACAAACGGCAGCAGCCGTACGTAAGTGTAAGCGTTCGATCAGAAAAGCCTTCCAAAATGTTATCGACAAAAAAGGCACTTCATTTGTCGAGGTCGTATCAACTTGTAATGCGGGCTGGAAGATGACTCCTGTCGGGGCAAATAAATGGATGGAAGAGAATATGTTCCCATTCTATCCGCTTGGCGATATGAAAGACAGCGATAAAAAGGAAGTTTCAAACAATTAAAAGGGAAGTTATGACTGAAGAGATCATTATAGCCGGATTTGGCGGGCAGGGCGTCCTTTCAATGGGTAAAATTATTGCTTATTCAGGCATTATGGAAAATAAAGAAGTTACATGGTTCCCATCGTATGGGCCCGAAATGCGGGGCGGTACTGCCAATGTTACGGTGGTCGTCAGCGACCACCGTATAAGTTCTCCGGTAATCCAGGAGTTTGACACGGCAATTATCCTTAACCAGCAGTCGATGGATAAGTTTGAAAAAGCAGTCAAGCCGGGCGGGACATTAATCTACGACCCAAACGGGATATTAAGGCCACCTACCCGCACCGATATCAATATCTATAAAGTTGAGGGAACCCGCACAGCAGTTGAAATGGGCAATCCAAAAATTTTTAATATGATCGTTGTAGGGAGCTACCTGAAAGTAAAGCCCATTTTGTCGCTTGACAATGTTGAAAAAGGGTTGGAGAAATCGCTTCCGCCCCGCTACCATAAATTAATCCCTTTGAATCTGAAGGCAATTGAAAAGGGGCAGGAAATAGTCGAAACAGTTGTAGAGGTTTAAGAAATAATTACTGATTCGTTAGCTCAAAAAATAATTTGATAAAAACCATCCTGAAAGGGGAAAGAAGAGAATTTATACCTATATTTGGTATTAAATTTCTTTAATAAGCCTAATCTAAAATTTTATTTTTTTGTTTAGGTTATTTTTTAGTAATAAAGTTCAGTTGATATAAAGGCAGATCATTCATTACCAACCGAAAGGCATCAATAATACATCCTGATTATTAATATTTTAATTTCTCATTTTATGAATATTTTTGTAGCAAGATTAGATTACTCAATCCAGGATTCCGATTTAAAGGAAATCTTCGAAGTTTATGGAGAAGTTAGTTCTGTAAAAATTATTACAGATAAATTCTCAGGCCGTTCTAAAGGTTTTGGGTTTGTTGAAATGCCTGTTGAAGAGGAAGGGCTTTCAGCCATTGAAGGATTAAATAATACTGAACTGAAAGACAGGAATATTGTCGTGAAGAAAGCAAATCCTATGGAAAGCAATAATCGTTCCGGGGGTGGGCGGAATTTCAACCGTAATCATACTAACCGTTAACTTATTCTTATTGGTTTTACCTGATTACCCGTGCTCCCTAATAGTTTTTAACCGTTTCAGGTCAACTATTTCTATATCTTTCCCGTAAATTTTTATGATTTTATCTTTCCTGAATTCCGATAAAGTACGTATCACATTTTCGGTAGTCATTCCAATATATTCGGCAATTTCCCTCCTGGAGATAGGAAGTTCAAATTCGTTTTTCCCATAAATATGGCCTGAGAAATACAGCAATATATGTGCAATCCGCCCACGCAGGTGTTTCCGTTTTATTTCAAGGTTGTCTAAAACAATATGGTCTGTGGCTTCGCTGACCCTGGTCATCAGGTTCATCGCGAACATGGCATTTGTTTGCGCCATGTTTTTAACAATATCCAGGGCTATATTACAGGTGACAGAATCTTCAATGGCTGTAACCGAATATTTATATTCCTCAGAAGAGAAAACGCTTAACAGGCTCACAAAATCAAATGGTTTTGAGAAACTGATGATCTGGTCTTTCCCGTCAACCGATTTCTTGGAAAGTTTTACCAGCCCTTCTTTAAGGTAAATGAATTCCTCAATCTTATCGCCCTCAATAATAATCTTATCGCCTTTGTTATATTCTTTCTCCTGTTTTATCTCACAAATATCGGTAAGGGCATCAACAGAAATATGTGTAAAAAAAAGTGATTTAAGCAGGCAATTCTCACAGCTGCAATTTGTTTTATCTGGATTCATGGTTTGTTCAATCATTTTACTTCCTAAAAATACCAAAAAGTTATGATATTTATTACCGAATGATATTTATCATATTGGATTTCTGGCAACAGAGTATTTGCCCGGCTACTTTTGAGGTGTGTTTCGTTAATTAAAAATTTTGAATATGAAGCGTATTTTGATATTAGGGGCTGGTACAGCTGGTACTATGATGGCAAATAAACTAAGGAAAGCATTAGATAAAGAAGAGTGGGAAATAACCATTGTTGACCAGTTTAAAACACATTATTACCAACCGGGATTTTTATTTATCCCATTTGGGATTTATAACAGGGAGGATGTTGTAAAGCCTAAAGCTGATTTTTTCCCTGCCGGGGCCAGGGTCATTTATTCTGAGATTGACCGTATAGAGGCTGAAGCAAACAAAGTACATCTGACAGGTGGGAAAGTTTTACATTACGATTATTTAATTATAGCCACAGGCACTAAAACTTTCCCGGAAGAAACGCCAGGGCTGCATGATAAACTTTGGTACAAAGAGATATTTGATTTTTATACTGTTGACGGAGCTATTGCTTTACAAAAGTTCTTTAAAGGCTGGGAAGGCGGCAAGCTGGTAATGGCTATTACCGAATTACCTTATAAATGCCCGGTTGCACCAATTGAGTTTGTATTCCTGGCTGATGCATTTTTTACTGAAAAAGGTATCCGCGACAAGGTCGACATTACTTATGTAACACCAATGCCTGGAGCATTTACGAAACCAACCGCCTCGAAAATGTTATCCGAACTGTTATTAGAGAAGAACATCAAAGTTGTGCCTGATTTTTATATGGAACGGGTCGACAACGAGAAAAAAACAATTGTCTCATACGATGATGTAGAGATTCCATTCGATGCATTGGCCGTTGTCCCTGTAAATATGGGTGACAAAATGATTGAACGAAGCGGGCTGGGCGATGATATGAATTTTGTCCCCACCAATAAAGAAACTTTGCAATCGATACAGCATGAGAATATTTTTATTTTGGGGGACGCATCTAATATACCGACATCGAAAGCCGGTTCGGTAGCCCATTTTGCTTCTGAGATATTATTCGAGAACCTGATGAATGCCATCGAAGGGCGCCCAATATTGGCAAAATTCGATGGCCATGCCAACTGTTATATTGAAACAGGTTTCGGCAAAGGGGCATTGATCGATTTTAATTACGAAACAGAACCTCTGCCCGGGACTTTCCCTCTTCCGGGAATCGGGCCATTCGGGTTATTGAAAAATACGAAGATAAACCACTACGGTAAAGTAATGTTTAGGTGGATTTACTGGCACATTCTTTTAAAAGGGAAAGAGCTGCCTGTTGAGTCACAGATGACAATGGCTGGTAAAAAAACAATAAATTAATTTGGGAAAAAAAGCCGGTGATGGAAGAAAAAACATTACAAACAGAGATAAGCGAACTGAACCAAAAGGTTGACCTGCTGCTGGAATACGTAAACCAGCAGAGGCTCAAAACCAATCAGTTGGAAGACCTGGTATCTGACCTCCAGATTGTTGGGAAAGATATGTACGATACGGCTGTTGAGGAATTGGATAACCGGATGGTAGAGATCGACCCGGGCCAGGTAAAAGGGCTGGTGTTGCGCATACTCAGGAACATTGAAAACATGAACCTGTTCATGGAAATGTTTGAAAGTATAACAGACCTTATGCACGATGCTTCGCCAATTGTAAACGAAGTTATTATTGACTTTACAAAAAAGTTGCATCAACTGGACCAGAAAGGGTATTTCGAATTCTTTAAAGAAGCGGGCACCATTTTCGATAATATTATTACCCACTATTCGCCGGAGGATGTGAAAGCATTGGCCGATAATATCGTTACCATTATGGAAACAATTAGGTCAGCCACACAGCCGGAAATGATGAAAGCAATGAATAATGGGTTGAGGGTGTTTGAAAGCATCGAAACCGAAAATATCCCTGAATATTCTATCTGGAAAGTAATGAAGGAGATGAATCAACCCGAAATGAAGCGGGCACTCGGATTCTTTATAACGTTTATGAAGAACTTATCAGCAAATAATTAATCAAACTATTAAAAATACCATTATGGCAGAAAAAGTTATTGCAGGCAAAACAATTGAGGTAACCGATGAAGGTTATTTGGTAAATATGGAAGACTGGAGTCGCGAAATAGCTGCAGAATTAGCCGGTGAAGCCGGGATTGAATTAACCGACAAGCACCTGGAGGTTCTGGAATACCTGAGGGAAAAACAAAACGCCGGAGAAACACTTACAATTCGAAAAGTAGGGAAATCAGGTATCGTTGATATCAAGGGCCTATACAAATTGTTCCCCGGAGGGCCATTGAAAATATCTTCGAAATTGGCAGGGATCCCTAAACCAACAAGTTGTGTTTAATTAAAAAAAAACTATGTCATGAATGATTCAAAAAATGAAAAACCTTTAAAAAAGGTATGTATGATTTGTTCCAAAGGCACCATTGAAGATGTATACGCAACATTAGTGATGGGTAATGGAGCCGTAATGGAAGGAATTGAAGCCAGGCTTTTCTTCACCTTTTTCGGGCTCGATGCGATTACAAAAAAACGGATGAACAGGTTGCATACCGCAACGGTTGGCAACCCGGCAATGCGGATGCCCGGGGGGCTGCCGTTCCCAACACTGTTAGGGGCTATCCCGGGTGTAGAGGCAGGGGTCTCTGCTATGATGAAAAAAGAGATGGAAAGGCTCGACATCCCCCCCGTAGACGAGTTCCTGGATATGATAACTGCCGGGGGAGGTGAGATATATGCCTGTAAACTGGCTGTTGATATGTTTAAGCTAAAAAAGGAAGATTTGAGTGAACATGTGTTAGATATAATTACAATCGGCGATTTTTTTGCGATGGCCGGAGGGGAAGGGACTCAAATTATCTTTACGTAATGAAGATGTTTCCCGTAGATTTTTATTTTTAATGGACAGACAATTTTTTTTTCAGTTGAACTAAGCCTATTTTTACCAATGAATATTAAAAACAAGGCAAGTGTCACGAATCTTAGTAATTGATGATGAGCGTAGCATCCGTAATACATTAAAAGATATATTGGAGTACGAGAAATATGATGTTGAGCTGGCAGAAGACGGAAGCACCGGGTTAGATAAAGTAAGGGGAGGGGAATTTGATATTGTCCTTTGTGATATCAAAATGCCCGGCATGGATGGTATAGAGGTTCTTGAGGAACTCTCCGTTTTGGCTCCTGACACCCCGGTTGTAATGATTTCAGGGCACGGGAACATTGATACCGCAGTCGAATCCATCAAAAAGGGGGCATACGATTACATTGAAAAACCACTCGACCTGAACAGGCTGCTGATTACCATCAGGAATGCATTGGATAAATTAAACCTGGTAACGGAAACAAAAATCCTAAAAAAGAAGGTTAGCAAAAAATACCGGATAATAGGGGAGTCGGACGCTATAAAGCAAGTTATTGAAATAGCCGACCGGGTTGCACCTACCGATGCCAGGATATTAATTACCGGGGCAAACGGGACGGGGAAAGAGTTGGTAGCAAGGCGGATTCATGACCATAGCCACCGGGCTTCAGGTCCTTTTGTTGAAGTAAACTGTGCTGCAATACCTTCCGAATTGATTGAAAGCGAGCTTTTTGGCCACGAGAAAGGGGCATTTACCTCAGCTGTAAAGCAGCGCCAGGGGAAATTTGAGCAAGCCAGCGGAGGCACCTTGTTCCTGGATGAAATTGGCGATATGAGCCTCTCGGCACAGGCTAAAGTATTACGGGCATTGCAGGAGAATGTCATAAGCCGGGTTGGTGGCGATAAAGCTATTAAGGTGGATGTGAGGGTTATTGCAGCTACCAATAAGGATATATCCGAAGAAATCAGAAAAAAAAATTTCAGGGAAGACCTTTACCACCGGTTAAGTGTTATCCTGATCAGAGTGCCTACATTAAACGAACGCCTGGAAGACATACCAATACTTGCCGAATATTTTATCAATCAAATTTGCACAGATTCCCGAATGCCTTTAAAAGAAATTACCCCGGAGGCTATTGATGAGCTAAAAAAAATCAACTGGACAGGGAATATCAGGGAATTCCGTAATGTAATCGAACGTTTAATAATTTTGTGCGATGCAACTATTGACGGAGTTGATGTCGTGAAATATGCAGCCCCGATTAAGTAAACCTGTTTTTTTTATTCAGTTTAAACAACTTCTGTAATTTATTGTTACAACTAACAGAAGTATAGATTGATAAACATCAATGTGTACTTTTGCGTATTTTTTAATAAACCTCTGGGGGAAAGGCTGTATTTTGTCGTGGCGTATTACATTTGTTTTCCTTCGGGACCGGATGTTCTAACAGTTTCTTTCTTCAGAGGTTTTTTTATGCTTTTCATTTTTGCCAAGGGAATAAGGTGATGTATTTAGTATGTCAACTATATCCATCATAAAAGGGCTAAGTTCGAATAAATTGTTTTGCCAGAGGGATTTTTGGGTATGGTATCTATATACCTGACTGTAAAAACTGAGTGATGAATACCAGTTTTGGAAGAGATATAGTTACGCACCTCTTCTATTCGGGTTCTTTCAGTGATATAAATCATCATATAGCCGTCTTCACCCAAACAGGCACAATCCGATATTATATTTTTTAATATTCGTTCTGTTTCGTCAAGGTCGACTCTGTTGCCATATAATTTTATAAATCGTTTTTTTCTTCCGACAATATAATAGAAATTATCTCTGTCTCGTTTTGCCAAATCTCCTGTAAGTAGAATACCATTATTATCATTCCCCTTTTGAAGATCATCGCCACATTCGGCATACCCCATCGATACATTTCCCCCTTTGTATACAAGCTCGCCTATGATACCAGGCCCTTCAATAGTCGACCCTGATTCATCGATTAGGCTGAACTCCCCTCCCGGTATAGCCACTCCCATACTGCCCAATTTGGCCAAGGAATACTCAGGAGGCAGGTAACTCATTCTTGCTGTTGCTTCTGTTTGCCCATACATAACAAAAAAACGCTTTTTTGAATGAAAACAAAACTCAGAAAGTTCCTTATTTAATTCATCATGTAATTTTCCACCAGCCTGTGTCAGTGTAGTTATTGAAGATAAATCCATTCGAAAAAAATGTAGCTTTTTCAAAATCTCAAAAGTATATGGAACTCCAGAAAGGGAGCTTGCTCTCTGCTCTTTTAAAAATGACCAGAATTCTTTTTCCATAATGCTCCTGGAGGTTAAAAGAATAGTTGCACCTCTTATTAAATGGCTATTTATAATTGAAAGGCCAAACGAATAATTCATTGGCAAGGCTGTTATTGGCCGCTCATTTTCATCAATAGACAAATATTCTGCAATCGATATTGCATTCGCTTCAACATTCCCATAACTAATACGAACAAGTTTAGGGCTACCGGTACTTCCAGATGTTGTTAAAAGTAATGCCAGATCTTTATTAAGTTGGTAAATATTATTTTTATTAAGTCTTAGCAAAGAATAATCCTCTAAAGAATATATGATTTGTTTTCCGGGGAATTCTTTTACACGCTCTTTTGATACCCAAATATATTCAGGAGAATAGGTTTCTAAAAGTTTGGATAATAATTCTTTATCCAAAGAAGCATCTAGCATTAATGGGACAATGCCATTTTTTATAAAAGAAAAGTAACCGTATAACGACCCTATCGTATTTTTACAAAGGCAAAATACTAAAGAACGTTTTTTTATTTGGTTTTTAAACTTATTTGCAATATTGTTTAAATCGGAATAACTAATGGATTTGCCAGTATCATTTATTATGGCAATCTTCTCCAAATATTTATTTGGTAATTTTTGAAACATTGACATAATTATATATTAGAGGTATACATATTCAAAATATCAGTTGCTATTTGGGGAGGGCCTAATCTGTTTTGGTTTAATAGGTAATCATAGTCTCCCGGACTTGAAAAAGTATCCATTACACTAAGTCGCAATAAAGGTAGCCCCCCTTTTTCTGATACAATAATTACTATATCTTTCATAATTTTATTGCTAATTCCAATTCCTTTCTTGGTGATTTTTGTGTCTTTTTTACAAAACAGTTTGTTAATACAACTACTTGTCCTTTGTCGAAAAAACAAAATATCCTAATTTGTTTTAAAGTCGTTGAAATTCTTATTTCGTATAAACTTTCAGTTCCTTCAAGATGTTTTAAAAACTGTGCGGGAACTTTTTCTATAAACTTAATAATGTCAATTACAGAATCAATTTTATCCCGTATCTTTTTATTCTGTTTTGCGTAGAATTAGAAAAATAATTTCCATAAAGAATAATTTTTCTTTCCATTTTACAAAGTTGACTAATTTAGTGAACACTTTTCAAATTTATTTTACAAAGTTGGTCTTTCGGTTTTCATTATAAGCCATAACGGTTGGGCTATGCTGCGTGCCGCATTTATTTTACTAATTCCCCTGCTTGCAAATATATTAAATTATGCAACAAGCAGTATTGAAAGCACAGGGATACATCAACGAAGGTTTTTAGCATATAGTAGATATAGATCTGATTTTACGGCAGTCTGCCATCTCAGGTACCAACAGGAGTCCTGCCCGTTGTGCGGAGAGCTCCATGCGCTGCGTGTCCACGGCTACCGGCTTCGATGCGTATGTGATTGTGATCGTGGGGACAACGATACGATCCGGGTGGTAGTGATCCGGTGCGAGACCGCTCGGGCTGCGGGCAATCGGTATACTATGAGGCTCTTTCCCGACTTCCTTGTTCCCGGTTGCGTCATCCGGCTTGATCACATCGAAGAGGCGTACGAAGAGAGACGCGCGGGTGCAGGGACTGATCGGCTGTGCGGGATTCTCGGATATCTGGATGATTGTGAACCCATTATGAGCCCTTTGAGCCCATTATGAGTCGATTACTTTTTCAATGCGATGCATTCCCTCAAGATTCAGGTTATCATCAAGTTCAGCAGAAACTTCTATGGGGTCTTGGTTAAGAAACCAATTACGAATCCAGTTTTGTTTTGCATAATTTACAATTCCAAGATACGGTGGTCATGCCTGCATTTTATTCCGGCAGATAAATGTGAGAGGTGCATTGGCGGCTATTTGGTCGTCAGCCACTTACTCGATTGGCATTAGTACTCTCTCTTTGGAATATATCAAAATACTCCTTAAATATAAATTTTCGATTTCGTTTATACCCTGTTAGTTCTTCTAATATTCCTAAATCCACTAATTGTTTTATAAATCTATATGCAGTTGAAGGTGATATTTCTAAAAACATAGCAACAGATTTTGCATCTGTAATTGGGGTTTGAAAAAGTTGTTTTATCAATTTATGTCCCTTTTTTACTTTGCTACCAAGTTTTGGTAATTTTTCTAATTCAATTTTTTCTTTTAAACTTATAATATCCTTAAATACTTGTATTGAACCTTTCGATGTCTCTATTATTCCAACAAGAAAAAACTTTATCCACTGAATTAAGTTACTATTCCTTCTTACTAGCATAAGGTTATCATAATAATATCCTTTATTTCTTTCAAAAAAGTCAGATAAGTATAATGATGGTTTCCTTAATACTTTATTACTAACTAAATAGAGCGTAATCAATAGTCTTCCCAATCTTCCGTTGCCATCGGGAAATGGATGAATTGTTTCAAATTGATAGTGAATAATTGCTATTTTTATCAAATGAGGTATTTGAAATTCATTCTCGTTAATAAAATATTCTAAATCACTCATTAAATCACCTATTTCAAGATGATGAGGTGGAACGAAAATAGCATCCTTTAAAGTTGCACCAATCCAATTTTGACTTGTTCTAAACTCTCCTGGTATTTTGTGTTTTCCTCTTACACCCGATAACAAAACCTTATGTGTGTTTTTAATTAGACGATTAGAAATTGGTAATTTTTCTAGCTCTTTTATTGAATAATTAATAGCGTCAATATAATTATGAACTTCTGCCCAATCATCTCTTCTTTCAGGATTTATATCTTCTTCCCTAATCAAAGCTTCCTCCATATTTGTCTTTGTTCCTTCAATTCTGCTTGAGGTTGTAGCTTCTTTTAAGATATGCATAGATATAAAGAAATCTACGTCTGGTATTATTTGAGAAAAAGCGTTTAATTCTCCTATTAATCTATTTGCCTCTGCTAAAAGTTTATTTACTTCTGGTGAGGAAATAATCCAACTGTGATTAATTTTTTCAGGCGAAAAAGACGAATATTCCAATTGTTTTATATTTTTTCCTGAACTGAAATTAGCTATATCCATAATTTAACAAATCAAGATTTATGCAAATATAAAATTTTATATTTTCATTTTAGCGCTATATTGAAAATAAAAGAATGTTTATTGTCATTTTCTTGTATTAATGCTAACGGTGAGTATATGAGGCTTAATAAACCGGATGAGCAAGCACAGGGCTGGCCGTTAAGAAATGCCCCAGTGGGGCATTTTAGGGAAGAGCCAGAATGCAGGTGTACACTATATGACGGATTGTCCCCGTTGATCTCGCCGCCAAAGTCTAAAAAAAATCAAAAAAAGAAAAAATACGCATCAAAAAAGTTGTACACTATATCCCGGAATCCGTTGTACAGTATGTTCCGGATTCTATTGTACACTATATCCCGAAATATTCAATGATTAAACCACAAACCAAAAATCTTCATTTTTATGAGGGTTGGTATCCTACTGCTTAAACTTTCGGATTTTTACTGTTTTTAAGCTCATGTGCTCAATTAAAGTGCTCAGAGAAACGAAATTGAATTAGCTTGGCGTAGCTTGGCAATAAGTTATATTTCCCAAAACATCCCCAAAATCAATGAAAACCATCGATAAGTACATAGAATAATACCAATGCCCGGGATGTAGTTCAACATCTACTCATCGCTGGGTCTTGCAGGCCGCTCATAGTACTATTTATTAGCAGCTGATTCTAATTCATTTTCAAGTGTTTAATCGTCTCGTGTATTCCTTCACTATAAGTTTTCGGTTTAAAATCAAAGGAACTATTAAATTTAGTCGAGTTGAAATGATAATCAAATTCATTCTGATATAACATTTCATACGCTTCTGACACATCATTTTTAAATAATCCAACCATTTTAATCATCCATTTTTTTAGAACAGAATAGTTAGGTTTTACTCCTAATTCTTTTGCCACTAATTCTATAAATTCTTTTCCGTTAATTGCTGGGTTATACGTTGGTAAGTGCCAAATTTGATTATCACTTTTATCACTATTCGCAAGTAAAACCATAGCTTTTGCACTATCTATGGTATAAGTAAATGAATGTTTTGTAGTATCAGCAACCATCCATTGAGCTTTTTTTCCTTTCATCAGTTTATCAATAGCTAAAATAAATGGTAAACTTGTTTTTGTTGCATAAGGTCCATATAAATCAGCTGACCTTGCTATTACGGCTTTGATATTACCTTTTTTTATTTCATTTTCTAATAGTGTAGTAACTTTTGCTCTAATTTCTCCTTTTTTACTACAAGGATTATGCGGTGTGTTTTCGGTCATTTCTCCATTTACTTTGCCATACATATAAACATTATCAAAAAAAATCAATTTTGCACCAACTTCTTTACAAGCGTTTACTGTATTTTGCATTATTTTTATCCACTGTTCTTCCCATATTTTTGAATTATAAGGCAAGCCGACTGTCAAATAAACTACATTAGAATTTTCAACACTTTTTAAGGTTTCATTATATGAGTTTAAGTCCGCTTTAAAAGTTTCAGTTTTGGGAATTGAAAAGCCACTTCTTGAAATAAGTCTTATCTTTTCATTTCCATTAAGTAATTCGTAAGCAAGTGCATTTCCAACTGAACCACCCGCACCTAAAATTGTATGTTGTTTCATTATTCCCTATTCCTCCTTTATTATTTCAATATTTCTTATTTGCTGCTAACGATTTAAATATGGTGCGTTTGGCATTTCAACGCTCCAATTTTTCAAATTACTACTATATTTATTATTGCTATCATCTTCATATTTAGCATTATCTGCCAAATGCACTATATTTTTTGTGTGTGCCCAGCATGAGCATCACTCTGTACACTAACCCGAAAGCTGTATGAAAAATTTAAAAATACAACTTTTCCGGGAATTAAACATAAGTGTACAAAGAATTAATTCCAGAGGGTGAAAGTCCCTTATTGGCAAGTTGGTGAAGCCAATTAGTAAGCTGCAAGGTGGTTTGGGGTGACCCATGCACTGAAGATTATTTGCGATTGAAAAATGAGCAAATACCGACTACAAATACCTGTACCGACGGACAGGAAGTACATACGAGGCAGGATTGAGAGGGTAAGTAAGCACATCATTGCAAAGCCCGTAGCCAATAATCTCTTTTCTGTAGATGTATCGGGGATAGGTTGAAGGAACATGCTATTACCTGGGGAGGCCTCACTATTATTTAATGGTGAGAAGTCAGCAGATGCCATAGTACCTGACAGTAACGAGCTGTAACAAAAATACAGAGGCCTCACAAGTTAGTGAAGGGCTGAACGTCAGGTTTGCCTGTAATTCGATATGGAAGCTCTTGGGGTGACCCAGTCTAGCCTTATCTTAAATAAGGGCAGAAAGTATTTTGGTGTAAAGAGCGAAATGCCGATACTTGGCGAACCGCCGTGTACGAGGCCCGTACAGCCTGCCCCGAAAGCCGGGGTACGGTGGTGTGAGAGGTTCTCCGATAGGCTTTTGCCTATCGGCAGCCTACTCGATTGTG
>UOEP01000179.1_pt1 | contig 25951 bp, 27 predicted proteins | sample 1989931 | NCBI WGS metagenome assembly UOEP01 (sample SAMEA4712198, study PRJEB27164) | hydrothermal vent metagenome | biome: marine basaltic hydrothermal vent biome; feature: marine hydrothermal vent; material: mineral | place: Pacific Ocean | collected 2011-06-14/2011-07-23 | depth 1691 m
GAAACAGAATTTCTTTCAAAAATCGATAAACAAGTTAGCTCAAGAGAATCAAGAAAGCTACAGCAATAAGAAACTGGAATGCTGCAATCTAAATAAATAAGAATTAAAATTTCAATACATGAAAACAAATCAAATAATTATTACAGGAAGCATAATTGTCCTGACTGTATTCCTGTTTGCTTGTTCAAAAGACGAGATACAGGGTACAGACAGGATACAGGAAATTACAGGCACTTATGTTGGTTATTACTCTAACACCTCTTTGTCGGTTACATCCGATTCTACTGCACAGGCCGATATTGCCAAAGCAGGGGATGGCGAAATCTCAGTCCATTGCTATGGAGAGGCACTCGATACCACTTTTATGTTAAACTATTACGAACAGAACGATAGTATAATGGTATGCCTCACAGGGCAAGAATTTGAAAATATGTATGGGCATACGCTGGGTAGCGGGCACATGACGGGCGGCATGATGGGTGATAAGCCAGGCAATGAAACTGAATGGATGCACCACCTCAACGATGAACACAAGGAGGGTGACGAACATTATGGCTTATTCGATATGGACCACAATTCGTTCGATTTTATATTCTATATGGGAAACGGGGATACTAATTCCCAAATAGGATTTCATGGAATAAAAAAATAATACAAAAAATGTTTGTTAAACTTTTAATTATATCTGTAGTCCTGGTAGCATTTGTAATGCTGGCTTTAGGGATAAAAATGTTTTTCGACCCCAAATCTGAATTTTCATCGCATTCATGTGAGATTGGGAAGGAACAGGCTGATGAATCAGAGGATTGCCTGAATTGTGAAATAAAGGAACTTGCCAATTGTAGCAAGGACGATAACACCAGGAAGAAGTATAATTAATTAAAAATATATATTATGAAACTAATTAAAGCATTTATCCGATACCGTAAAACCGAAGAAGTTTACAAAGCCCTTGAAAAAGAAGGCTTCTGCTGCATGACCTTTGTCGAGTGCGAAGGCACAGGGCAATATTCCGACCAGGAAGAAGATCATATTAGCGATAAGTACCCATTTGCCAATGCTTTCCGCGTTATTAAAATCGAAATACTTGTTGCCAGCGAGCATGTCGAAAGACTGGTCTCGATTATCCGCCAAAGCGGGCGTACCGGCTACCGTGGCGATGGGCTGATCCTGATTTCTCCTGTAGACGAAGTCTATAAAGTGAGGACCGATGAAAAAGGTGTGTTAGCTATATAGAATATGATACGCATAAACAAATAAACTGAATTATTATGCAGTGTTGCGATACAGTGAATTGTAATAATGGGGAGCGCATTTGTATCCCCGAATCCAAGGCTCCAAGGGTGGTAGTCATTGGAGGCGGGTTTGCCGGGCTTAAACTGGTGGAGTGTTTAAAGAATAAAAACGTACAGGTCGTTTTAATCGATAAAAATAATTTCCACCAGTTTGTACCCCTTCTTTACCAGGTTGCAACAAGCGGCATTGAACCCGACAATATAGTCTTCCCGTTCCGGAGAATATTAAGCCGCCAGTCAAATGTTGTTTTCCGGATGGCCGGGGCAACAGGTATCGATATGGATAACAATCAATTGAACACCTCTATTGGCAGTGTCCCGTACGATTATCTGGTGCTTGCCCAGGGAAGCGTGGTAAATTTCTTCGGGAATAAAAGCTTCGAATGGGGAGGGCTGGGATTAAAGTCAATTACCGATGCACTCGATATCCGCAGCCTTGTGCTTCAAAACCTGGAAAGGGCGGCAGTAACCTGTACCCCGCACGAAAAATCAGTATTAAGCACAATTGTAATCGTTGGTGCCGGCCCGGCAGGCGTTGAAATGGCAGGGGCATTTGCCGAATTTAAAAAATACATTATCCCCAATGATTACCCCGAACTATTAACTACCGGAATGACCATCTACCTTATTGAAGCAGGTGACAGGTTGCTTCCGGCAATGCCCGGGAAATTATCGGAAAAAACACTTCGTTACCTTAATGATTTAAATGTTGAAATATTGCTCAATGTAAAAGTAAAATCATACCACGGGTCGGTGGCCAGCCTGGATAATGGCCAGGTGATAAAAGCTGCTAATTTTATTTGGACTGCCGGGATTAAAGGTGCATTTGTTAATGGGTTGCCTTCAGCAGTATATAACAGGCAAAACAGGATATCGGTAGACGAGTTTAACAGGGTGTCCCAAACCAAGAATATTTTTGCTGTCGGCGATATTGCCTGTATGGTAAATGAAAAATTCCCCAATGGGCATCCCATGGTTGCCCAGGTGGCTATTCAACAAGGGAAGTTGCTGGCACAAAATATCGTCAGGCTGATAAATAACAAGGACATGGTATCTTTTGAATACCACGATAAAGGAACCATGGCAACTATAGGCAAACAAAGGGCAGTAGCCTTTATCGGCAACCGGTCGTTTGGCGGGCGTATAGCCTGGGTACTATGGTCGGCTGTACATCTTATGAGTATCATTGGGGTGCGTAATAAATTACTAATTGCTATTAACTGGTTTTGGAACTACCTGACCTATGATAAAGGCGACCGTGTAATTATAAGGAAATACTCCGGGAAGGGAGATTTAAAGAAAGAGGTAAACCATGAATAAGCATAAACTTTGGATGATAGCCGGCTGCATCCTGCCCATAATCCTAATTTTCCTTGCCCCGCTATTCGGCATTAAAAATGGCCTGATACTCCTGCTGCTGATTGTTGCAGTCTTTGCCGGCCATCTGATGATGATAAGCAGCCATAACAACCATAACGGCCATAAATGAGGCTCATTATTGAATTGAGAATAAATATAATTTGCTAAACTATAAAACAATAATTATGAACACAATAAATATAAAAAGATTTGGATTGGCTTTCGGGCTCACAGGCATCATTCTGTATGCCGGATGTATATTTGTAATGCTTACCGTTGGGAGAAACGGGACAATCCTTTTTTTCAACAGCCTACTCCACGGACTGGATACTTCCTCAATTATCAGGATGGATATACAAGTGTCGGAAGTAATTATCGGCATTATAGAAACTTTTATCATTAGTTGGCTGATTGGTGCTTGTATTGCAATGTTTTATAATATCTCTTTAAAAAAGAAGAGTAAATAATTGAGGTTGAAGGACGTGGTTATTGAAAGGGAAATAATTTTGAATTAATAGAATCATTATGGAAAAGAAAAAAGAACACCCTGCACACCAACAAAAACATATCTATATAAAGAATATGGTTTGCCAGCGGTGCATAATGGTTGTAAACGAGATAGTTCAAAAAAACGGTATTGATAATGCAAAGGTACAATTGGGCAAATTAGAGGTCGCCCGGCCAATCTCAAATGACCAGTTAAAAAGAATTGAATCGGAATTAAACAATGTCGGTTTCGAGGTCATTAATAACCGTACCGTCCAATTAATTGAGCAAATCAAAACAACCACCATCAATTACGTATACAAAAGCCAGGAGCATGCCAATATAAACTATTCCAGTTACCTGGCAGAACAATTGAATCGCGATTATAACTACCTGAGTTCACTTTTTTCATCAATTGAAGGAATTACAATAGAGAAGTACATGATTAACCTGAAAATTGAACGTGTGAAAGAGTTGCTGGTTTACGATGAAAAAACTTTGAGTGAAATCGCATTTGAAATGGAATATAGCAGTGTTGCACATTTATCGGGGCAGTTCAAAAAGGTAACTGGCTTTACCCCTTCATATTTTAAACAAATTGGGGAGAAAAAACGAAAATCAATTGATATAGTGTAACTACCTGTAAATAATATAAAAGTTTCTGAGAATTATATAATAGACAGTTATTGTTAGTGTTGTACATTTGAATAAAAAATACACGTTATGAAAAATTTAAAAGGATTATTTAGCGGGTTTGGAGAAAACACCGAACCAAGTGAGAGCCACTCATGCTGTGGAGGCGGTGGCGGTGGACACTCACATCATCACTCTGGTGGGCATTCACATCATCACTCCGATGATAATTCATCGGCAAAAAGTTACAAATGCCCTATGAATTGCGAAGGAGGCAAAACCTACGATGCGCCGGGGAATTGCCCTGTTTGCAACATGACCCTGGTGCCGGCCGGCGAAAGCCATCGGCATCATTAATTGATATGGCCTACAAACAACAGGCCATATATGGATACCAATAAGAATATGACCTTAAATTAAGGTAAACATTTAAGTATTAACAAGTTTAAATTTATTAATTATGAAAACAATAAAATTAATTTTTTCAATGGTAGTATTTATAGCCTTCAGTGGTTATAGCCAAAATACAGATATAAAAGGGCTTTTAGATAAGCCGGAAACACGTACTGAAATTTTCAACGCCATTGTAGGAGACCATGGCCTCATGATGGAACTCATGAAAACAATGCAAGGAAACGAACATGCCATGATGATGATGAAAGGGAATAATCAAATGATGAAAGCCGATGGGAAAATGGAAATGAAAGGGAATAATCAAATGATGGAGTCCGATGGGAAGATGGGAATGAAAGGATGTAAGCAAATGATGAAGTCCGATGGGAAGATGGAAATGAAAGGATGTAAGCAAATGATGAAGTCCGATGGGAAGATGGGGATGAAAGGGAATAATCAAATGATGGGGATGATGAAAAATAATCCCGAAATGATGCAAGAGATGATGAGTAGTATGATGGATATATGCGAACAAGACTCTACAATGCGATGTAACATGGCAAACATGATAACAAAACACCCAAAGATGATGAAAATGATAACGCAGAAGATAAGCCCGGAAAAAGTGACGGGCAACAATGGGGGTATGCAAATGATGCACAAAAAGGGAGATAATGAATAAGGGCATAACCATCAACATTAAAAAATAAAGTTATGAGTTATTATATCAGTAAAAAACTAGACACAGATTTTGACTAGGCTAGAGTCTGTCTATAAAGTAAGTGTTTGGTTCAGAATGTTCGCCTTTAAGGCTTTCGAAGTCTTAAGAATCAGGAGTTTACTTTTGTAAATGACAGGTTCTTAAGACAAGAGTAACGCAGAAGGCGGACTTTATGGACAAACACTAGGCTATACAGCTGGTAACAGAATCATTAAAATTAATTTAAAAGGAGGCTAATTATGCACGGTATTAATGGAATGAGTTGGGGAATGGGTTTAGGCTGGATTATCAGTATCGTTATTTTAGTTGTTCTGATATGGTTTTTCACAAAAATAATCAGCTCCGGCAACAACTCGTTGCAAAATAAAAAGTCTGCCCTTGATATCTTAAATGAGCGATATGCCAGGGGAGAAATTGGAAAAGAAGAATATGAAGGGATAAAAAAGAATATTTTATAGATACTTCTTAAAACTCTCATTTTGATTTTTTGAATAAACATAAATTCCGGATTATGAATAATAAAACAGTGAAACAATATGCCTGCCCCATGCACTGCGAGGGCGACAAAACATACAATGAGCCTGGCAACTGCCCCGTTTGCAACATGACCCTCATTCCTGCCGAAAAACAAGGTAAAGGGGATCAGATGAACCATGAGTCAAAAAAAGATGGGGAGGTCAACCACCACCACCACCAACCACACAATAAGGTAAACCATCATTCTGCAAACCAGGGTAAATATTTCTGCCCTATGCGCTGCGAAGGCGACAAAGGCTACGATGAACCGGGCGATTGCCCCAAATGTGGTATGCACCTGATAAAAGAAGTCAGGGCAACACCTCCTTCATCAGGCACAATCTTCACATGCTCAATGCATCCTGAGATAAAACGCAATAAACCGGGAAGTTGCCCGATATGCGGAATGGACCTGATACCCGAAAAAGGGGACGTGGAAAGCGAAGAAGAAAAAGCATATAAAAAAATGGCAAAAAAATTCAAAATTGCCGTTATTTTATCTATCCCTGTCCTTTTTATTGCCATGTCGGAATATGTTTCATTTATCAACCTTGAGAGTTTAGCTTCTAAAAAAATATGGAACTGGATTGAATTTGTTTTGGCTACTCCTGTTCTTTTTTATTCAAGTTGGGTTTTCTTTAAACGGGGCTGGAGTTCGATCATAATGTGGATGCCAAACATGTGGACACTAATTTCTATTGGAGTTGGCGCTGCATACATCTTTAGCGTATTTGCCCTTATATTGCCCGAGGTATTCCCACCTCAATTTCAGGATGCCCAAGGCAATGTACATATATATTTTGAGGCTGTAGCGGTTATCCTAACACTTGTGATCCTTGGCCAGGTACTTGAACTCCGGGCTCACAGCAAAACCAATTCGGCTATAAAAGCCTTACTGGGGCTTGTACCCCCCATAGCAAGGATTGTACGCAACGGTGTGGAGGAAGAAATCCCCCTGGAAGATGTAAAAGCCGGTGATATTTTAAAAGTTAAGCCGGGAGAGAAAATCCCGGTTGACGGTGTGATTGTAAAAGGCACGGCCGTGATTGATGAAAGCATGATTACCGGTGAACCTATCCCTGATGAAAAACTCACTGGCGACAAAGTAACCGGAGGCACAATTAACGGCAAAACCGCATTTGAGATGAAAGCGGTTAAAGTCGGCAGCGATACTTTATTAGCGCAAATTATCGAAATGGTAAACCAGGCCAGCCGTTCACGTGCACCTATCCAGAAACTTGCCGATACCGTAGCTAAATATTTTGTCCAGATTGTCATTGCAATTGCAATCATCACTTTTGCCGTTTGGGCTATCTGGGGCCCCGAACCTGCTTATGTATATGCGTTTGTAAATGCCGTAGCAGTTTTAATTATTGCCTGCCCGTGTGCCCTGGGCCTGGCTACCCCAATGTCGATTATGGTGGGTACCGGACGTGGCGCACAATCGGGCGTATTGGTGAAAGACGCCCGTGCCATTGAGGAAATGGATAAAGTCGATACACTCATTATTGATAAAACAGGCACCATCACTGAAGGGAAACCAAGCCTTAATAGTTTTAAATCATTTGGGAAACTAAGTGACCGGGGGATCCTGCAACTGGCAGCTTCTGTCGACTTAAACAGCGAGCACCCGCTGGCTGATGCCATTGTTGCCGGTGCAAAAGCCAACCACCTGGAACTTCTTAAACTTGACAAGTTTGAATCAGTAACAGGGAAAGGTGTCCAGGCTATTTATGAAGGTGGGGAAATTGGTTTGGGAAACTATAGGTTAATTGAAGATTTCCAGGCATCGCTGACCGATGAACAAAAGAAACTTGCAGAAGAATGGCAGCTTGAAGGACAGACAGTGATGTATTTAATCATCAGGAAAAGAGTAGAAGGCATTGTAAGTGTTTCCGACAAAATCAAAGAGACCTCGGCAAAAGCCATCAAGGCACTTCAAAAAATGGGCGTAAAAGTATATATGCTTACAGGCGATAATCAGTTCACCGCAAAAGCCGTGGCCGACAAACTCGGATTGGACGGATACCAGGCCGACTGCCTGCCCGATGATAAATACAATAAAATAAAAGAGTTGCAGGAAGAAGGCCACATTGTTGCAATGGCAGGCGATGGCATCAACGATGCCCCTGCCCTGGAGCAAGCCAATGTTGGCATTGCCATGGGCACAGGAACCGACATTGCCATGCAGAGCGCCGAGATCACACTTGTAAAAGGAGACCTGACCGGTATCGTCCGTGCAAGAGACCTGAGCATAAAAGTAATGCGGAATATCAAGGAAAACCTGTTCTTCGCATTTGTTTACAATGCACTGGGTGTTCCGGTGGCAGCAGGCATCCTCTTCCCATTCTTTGGAATATTGTTAAGCCCGATAATTGCAGCAGCAGCTATGAGCTTTAGCTCAGTATCGGTAATTACCAATGCATTACGATTAAGAAGAAAATAAATAATCAATTGTTTAATAATAATTAAAATTTAAAAAAGATGAAAACAAAAGTTCTAAGTTTAGTTGCCCTGTTCCTGGTTGGGACAATGTCATTATTTGCACACAGCAAGACCGAAAAGTTTAAAGTCTATGGTAAATGCGGTATGTGTAAATCCCGTATCGAAAAAGCTGCCAAATCAGTTGAAGGAGTTTCCTCCGCCGATTGGGACAAAGAGACAAAACAGATTGAGGTCGTTTTTAATGATGCCAAAACAGATGTCAAAAAAATACAGAAGGCAATCGCCAAAGTAGGGCATGATACCGAAATGTTCAAAGCAGAAGATGACGACTACAACAATCTTCCGGGGTGCTGTCAGTACGACCGCCCTAAAGCAGAAATAAAAATGAAAGGCCACGAAGGGCATAAACATTAAATCTTCTAAAAGGCCTGTAACTTAAGATACAGGCCTTTTTATTTTTTTATGTGCATTGAATAAAAGTGGCTCAGCCCAACAAGATTTAAAACACAGTTGAGCATGTAATACGCAACGGCACAGCTTAAAAAAGGCAGTAGGTTATTATAACTTGCTGCCTTTTCCCTTGCTTAACTGAGCCTTAAATCTTATATTGTTATGCTGCAAAACTTTTTTGTAGTACTTTGAATTCGAACTTTCTTGTTTATAGACAGACATTAAGGGATAATCATCAAAATACATTACAAATATTAAAAGTGGAATTTCCATGGCAAATGAGATGTTTTCTAAAGTTAAATTGGTTATAAGCCTCACCAAAGAATTTGTCTTTCTGATAATCCTGTTAATCCTGTTCTTCGTAATAATGAACCTCTGGGGGCATATAGAATACCCGCATTTATGGGTAGCCATATTAGTGCTTTTTTCAATAACAAAAATGTACCTTCTTGTATCTCATACATTTAAAAAACTGAATACACTAATTGAGGACGACCACTCATTTAATCACATGCTACTTTTATTAGGTGCTATAATTACTATCATTGTAGTATCATTCGCGATAGATTATTTGTGTATCTCCGAAATTTATACGGAGGCTTTTTCCGGTATTCAATATAACCAACCTTTGCTATTCCGTTTTACCAACTTATTGTATTTTAGTATCGTAACATTTACAACTGTTGGATATGGAGATATTACCCCTGTAATCCCGGTTGCAAAACTCCTTACTGTATTCGAAATGATGACAGCATTTGTAGTGATTGTTTTTATTATTTCTAGGTACTTCAGGGACAAATAGTTGCAAACATGATGCCTGGGTATTATTATTAAATATCCTTGCAAACAAAAGTATCTATAAATAAAAACAACATAGATACAAACTCAAGATGTTGGTATTGAAGTTGTTTAAAATTAAAAACATAGGGATCATCTGCGAATCTATTTCCTGATCCTCACATAAATATGTTTTATATGTTTCTTTTCAACTTCCCGCTCATCAACATCAAAATGCTTACCTAACGACTTTATCAATGGCGTTAGTTTTGGGAAGCCATAATTCCGGGGGTCAAAATCCGGTTTCTTTTTATTGATCAGTGCTCCAACGGCAGCAAGGAAAGCCCACCCGTCATCATCAGCTAAATCTTCAATAGAGGATTTTAATAATTGGATCAATCTATTATCAATCAAATCAAACTCGGTTTTTTGTGCCGGAATGGGTGATGTTGTTGTTTTTGCAGCTTTCTTTGTAATCTCTTTAGCCCCGATAATTTCAATGTAAATAAACTTATCGCAGGCTACAATAAATGGATTTGGCGTCTTCTTTTCCCCGATCCCGATAACTACCATACCCGATTCCCTTAACCTGGTTGCCAGCCGGGTAAAATCACTATCACTGGAAACAAGGCAAAACCCATCCACTTTCTGACTATGTAAAATATCCATAGCATCTATAATCATTGCCGAGTCGGTGGCATTTTTACCTGACGTATAACTATATTGTTGAATTGGGGTTATTGCATGCTCAAGCAATGCCGGTTTCCAACCTGAAACAGTTGGCTTGGTCCAATCCCCATATATCCGCTTAATTGTTGGGATACCAAGTTTTGCAATTTCATCGAGCATCCCTTTTATATTTGAATATGGGATATTATCCGCATCAATGAGTACCGCTAATTTCAAATCGTTATTCTCCCTCATGGTTGCCTATTTTTTTAATTATTGCCAACATCTTGAATATGAGACACCTGGCGTTTCAATGCTTATGTGTACAGTCTCTATATAAAGGTAAAAATAAAAACATAAACATAAATCTTTCCTTCCGGTTAAATTTTCCTGTCAAAAAAGTTGCATAATAAATTCCTCTGCCTTATTTTTAACCAATTGGTTAAACTATATGGTTAAGCTATCTGGCAAAATGAATAGTATAAAAAAGGATAATACAGAACAAAAAATCATGGATGCTGCCCATGCAGTGTTTCTGGAAAAGGGCATGGATGGTGCAAGGATGCAGGAAATTGCCAATGAAGCAGGAATTAACAAAGCCCTGCTCCACTATTATTTCAGGACTAAACAAAAACTCTTCGAAGCAATCTTTAAACGGGTTATTAAACATTCATTCCCTATTGTCAGCAAAACTTTACTGTCGGACATACCCATCAGGGAGAAAATGGATTTATTTATCGACAGTTACCTCAATTTACTTTCAAAGAACCCTTTCCTCCCTGCTTTTTTATTAAAAGAGATACACCGCGACCCTGAATTCCTTGCCAATGTAATCAAAGGAAGCGGCATCAACCCGGATAAGATACTCACCATGCTTGGAAAAGAGATGGACAAGGGGAATATCAGGAGGATGAACCCCCGCGACCTGATAACCAATATTATCGCCCTTAGTGTCTTCCCCTTTGCAGCAAAACCACTGCTTTCCATCATGCTTTTTAACGGAGACCAGAAAGCCTACAAAATATTCCTCCAGGAGAGGAGGGAAACTGTAAAAGAATTTATTTTCAACGCAATATTTTTAAAATGAGACATCTAGCTTACCTATTAATCATTTTCCTGTTGCCTTTCCGGGTTGTTCTCGGGCAATCCGAGATCACACTCGAAGAATGCTACCGATTGGCAAGGGAAAACTACCCGAACCTGGGGCAATTGGATATTTTATCTGAGATTACTGCCCTGAAGCATGAAAACATTAAAACAAATTATTTGCCGAAGATTAACCTCAAAGGGCAGGCCTCTTACCAATCAGACGTACCGGGAATTAGTATGAATATACCGAACCTTGAAATACCGGAAGTCCCCAAGGCACAATACAAGGCTTACCTTGAGTTCCAACAAAACATTTGGGACGGTGGCTTAACCGCTTCAAAACAGGTATTGGAAACTGCTGCGCTGCATTCCAGGCTGAATCAACTGGAAGTTGAACTGTTCCAATTAAAAGATAAGGTCAATAAAGCCTGGTTTTCAGCCATGCTGGCACAAAAGAGCATTAAAGTATATGAGGCCAGGTTGGCTGTTATCCGTGAAAAACAAAAAAAGTTGGAGTCGGGTGTCAGAAACGGCGTAATCGAAGAATCGGGCCTGGATGTTTTGTTAGCCGAAGAACAATTGACCGGGCAAAGTATTACCGAAATTGAAGCAGGCTACAAAGCATCGTTGAATGTACTCTCAATACTAACCGGCAAAGCAATAAGCCCATCGTCAAAGCTTGTTTTTAATGAACAGGGGATTGACCTGACGCAGGGGCTAAACCGCCCTGAACTGGCATTGTTCGAAAGCCAGGCCAATCAACTGGATGCAGGCTCTGAACTGATTCAGAAACAACGAAACCCAAAATTATTCGGCTTTGGGCAGGCAGGATTTGGGCAGCCGGGGCTAAACCTGTTGAATGATAAATTTGACAGCTTCTACCTTGTGGGGGTGGGAATGAGCTGGAATGTATTCGACTGGAAACAGGCAAAACGTGAAAAACAGATCATGGGCTTGCAAAGGGATGCGGTACAGGCTCAGATAAAAACATTTAAACAATCCATTTCCATCCTCCTTGAACAACAGCAGGCAAACATTGAAAAACTGAATAAATTGCTTCAATCCGATGCCAAAATTGTATCCCTGAGAGAGAAAATATCCGGGAAGTCGGCTTCAAAACTGGAGAATGGCACCATTACCCCGGCTGATTATATATCTGTCCTGAACTCGGAGCTTATTGCAAAACTCCGGCTTGAAACTCATAAGATACAACTTCAGGAAGCCAAAATTATTTACAATAATATCAAAGGAATCTAATACTGACAATCATGAAAATACATTATTTAAGCACGTTGCTTATCCTTATTTTATCAGGGTGTAATTCAGGCCAAAAGCTATCTGACGCATACGGGAACTTTGAAGCCGACCCGGTCATTGTTTCTGCCGAAGCTGCCGGGAAAGTCCTCATGTTTCAGCCGGAGGAAGGGCAGGAACTGGAAGCCGGGGCAATTGTTGGTATTATTGATACCATCCTGCCCACTCTTAAGAAAAAACAGGCTATTGCGCAAATTGAGGCTGTAAAATCTAAACGAAAAGCCGTAAAAGCCCAGGTTGGTGTACTCGAAGAGCAATTAAAAAACCTGGAAGTAAACGAAGCAAGGGTCGAGAAAATGCTAAAAGACGGCGCAGCAACCCAAAAACAATTAGACGACATTACCGGGAATATCCGCGTGGTTGAAAAGCAGGTTAGCAGTACAAGGACACAGTTTACATCCATAAATAAAGAAATTGAAGTATTGAATGCACAAATGGAAATACTGGACGAACAATTGGAAAAGTGCAAAATAATCAACCCGGTTAAAGGTACCGTTTTAGAAACATTTATTGAACAAGGGGAAATCACACCCCTGGGGAGGGCACTGTTCAAAATAGCAGGCCTTCGCGAGCTGAACCTGAAAGTGTATGTAAGCGGGGCAATGCTCCCTTCTGTAAAGATAGGGCAGCAAGTTGAAGTTATCGTTGATAAAGATGGGAAGAATAACCAATCGTTGGAAGGTACGGTTACCTGGATATCGCCTGAAGCGGAATTCACACCGAAAATTATTCAAACAAAAGAAGAGAGGGTGAAGCTGGTGTATGCAGTAAAAGTAAAGGTTAAAAATGATGGCAGACTCAAAATCGGTATGCCGGGGGAGGTGAGGTTTTAAGTGATCAGTCGCAGTTGACAGTGATCAGTGATCAGTCGCAGTTGACAGGGGCAGTCGCAGAAAGCAGTCGCAGTGATCAGTCGCAGTCACAGTCGCAGAAAGTTCTGAACACTGAACACTGAAACAAACTACTTATAAAAAGAATGATTAAAATAAACAACATATCAAAATCATACGGCGATACAAAAGCCCTTGGCAATATCTCCCTGGAAGTAAAACGTAACGAACTTTTCGGGTTGATAGGGTCTGATGGTGCAGGTAAAACCACATTAATGCGAATTTTAACAACCCTGCTTTTGCCAGACGAAGGGTCGGCAGAAATAGCAGGAAGGGATGTTGTTGCCCGTTACAAAAAAATCAGGAAGCTGGTGGGTTATATGCCCGGGCGTTTTTCGCTTTACCAGGATTTGAGTGTTGAAGAGAACCTGCAATTTTTTGCCACAGTATTTAATACGTCCATCAAAGAAAACTACGATTTGGTAAAAGACATTTACAGCCATATCGAACCCTTTAAAAACAGGCTTGCCGGCAGGCTTTCAGGTGGGATGAAACAAAAGCTGGCGCTCTCGTGTGCATTGATCCACAAACCTGAGGTACTGATCCTTGACGAGCCAACCACCGGGGTCGATGCAGTTTCGAGGAAAGAATTTTGGGAAATGTTGAAAAACCTGCAAAAAAAAGATATTACGATACTGGTTTCGACCCCTTACATGGACGAAGCCGATTTATGCGACCGGGTTGCCCTTATCCAGCAAGGGACGATACTGGAGGTAGATACGCCTATGGAGATAGTGAATAAATATGGCCGAAGAATCATTGCTGTCAGGTCGAAAGAGATGTACCGGCTCATAAATGATTTGAGAAGTTATAAAAAAACAGAATCGGCCTTTGCATTCGGGCAGGTAATCCATTATACCGGGCTCGATGACGATGTAGAGGTAACCGAACTGGAGCATTACCTGGATAAAAAAAACCACACTGATCTTTTGGTTGAAGAAATCCACCCCGGGATTGAAGATGTGTTTATGGGGTTGATGAGGAAAGGGCTGTGAGTATTAAAAAAAACATTGTACGTTTAGCTGCTAGCAATAAAAATATGGGGGGAAAAATTATAATAGTAAAGAACCTGGTTAAAAAGTTCGGGGCTTTTGTTGCAAACAACAACCTGACGTTCGACGTGTACAGAGGCGAGATATTCGGATTCCTGGGGGCAAACGGGGCCGGGAAAACCACGGCTATCCGCGTTTTATGCGGGCTCTCATCCCCTACTTCCGGAGAAATTAATGTTGGAGGTTACGATGTTTACAGTGAAACAGAAAAACTAAAGCGTAATATCGGCTATATGAGCCAGAAATTTTCGTTGTACGAAGACCTTACCGTTTCCGAAAATATCCGTTTTTACGGTGGGATATATGGAATCCCTGTCAAAAAATGGAAAGAGAAAGAAAAAGAACTGCTTGAGAAACTTGAACTGGTAAATGCCAAAAATAAACTCATTGCCGCCCTTCCGTTGGGGTGGAAGCAGAAGCTGGCCTTTTCAATTGCCATTTTACACGACCCCAAGATTGTTTTCCTTGACGAACCAACCGGCGGAGTAGACCCGGTAACAAGGCGGAAATTCTGGGACCTGATTTACGAAGCGGCTAACAATGGAATTACAGTTTTTGTAACCACTCATTACATGGACGAAGCAGAATATTGCGACCGGGTGACGATCATGGATGCCGGGCGGATTGAAGCTTTAGACACACCGGAGAACCTAAAAAAAAGGTATGATGCAAAGAATATGGATGAGGTGTTTGTGAAGATAGCAAGGTAGGGGTGAGCCTCAAGCTGCAAGCTACAAGCTACAAGCTGCAAGCTATGGGCTAAAAGCTAAATTAAATGAAGATGTTTAACCTTAAAATAACTTGAAATGAAAGATTTCAAAAACCTGAAAGTGTGGCAAAAAAGCCTTAACTAAAAATAAAAGCTTTAAGCTTGAGGCTTGTAGCTAACAGCTTATAGCTAATCAACTATGAATCAACTCATATCCTTCATAAAGAAAGAATTCCTCCACATCTTCCGCGATGTACGGACAATGATTATTTTGTTTGGTATCCCAATTGCCCAACTGTTGATCTTTGGTACGGTGATTAAAAATGAAATCAACGATGTAAGCATTGCAATCTACGACCAGTCAAAAGATGAAACCACACAGCGGATTACCAATAAACTCTTGTCATCGGGGTATTTTACTCTTGAAAAAAACCTTGAGGGCACACACGATATAGAAAAGATATTCAAACAGGGAAAAATAAAAGAGGTAATTATTTTTGAACCCGATTTTGGAGAATTACTGGTAAAAGAGGGCAAAGCCAAGATGCAAATTATTGCCGATGCCTCCGACCCGAATATTGCCCGGCTTGTGGTAAGTTACACCAAAGGCATTGTCAACGATTTTATCAGGAAAGAGCATCCGGAATTGCAAATGCCTTATCAGGTCACCCCTTCGGTGCGGATGTTTTTTAACGAAAATATGAAAAGCGTTTACATGTTTGTCCCCGGGATCATGGCTATGATATTAATGCTCATTTCGGCAATGATGACCTCCATTTCAATAACCCGCGAGAAAGAGATGGGGACTATGGAAATACTCCTGGTTTCGCCATTAAAACCACTCCAGATTATACTGGGGAAGGTTACTCCCTATTTGTTCCTTTCAGTAATAAATGCCGTTGTAATTATTTTAATAGGCAGGTTTGTTTTCGGGGTGCCAATTAATGGCAGTGTTTTGCTTTTAATGGCCGAAACCATCCTTTTTATTTTGATGGCACTTTGCCTGGGCATCCTGATCTCAACAGCTGCAAAAGACCAAATGGTAGCCATGTTTATTTCCATGATTGCCCTGATGCTTCCAACAATCCTGTTATCCGGGTTTATTTTCCCGATCGATAATATGCCTGTAGTTTTACAATGGCTTAGCCTCATTATGCCAGCCAGGTGGTTTATAGACATTGTCCGCAGTATTATGCTCAAAGGGGTCGGGTTCGGTTATATCTGGCAGGAAACATTAATAATATTGGGGATGGCTATTTTCTTCTTAATGGTTAGTGTGAAAAAATTTAAGATAAGGCTTGAATAGTACCCTACTATATGAAAACAATACTATATATACTCCAAAAAGAATTCAGGCAGGTGTTCCGTAACAAAACAATGCTGCCAATGATTATTGCTGTCCCGCTCATGCAAATGCTGATATTGGTTTTTGCGGCTACCTACGACCTTCAGGAAATAGATGTGGTGGTGGTTGACAAAGATATGTCGCAAACATCAGGGGAGCTGATCGCCAAATTCGATGGGATCCCTTTTTTTAGGGTGAATGCGGCAGCATTTTCTGAAAATATTGCAGAAGAAAGCATCTTCAGAGACCAGGCTGACCTGATAATAGTAGTACCCCCTGACTTTGAGCGAAACCTGATGCGGGAGAATGAAGGGCATCTACAATTGTTAATCAATGCCATTGACGGCAACTCGGCTCAACTCATTTATTCGTACTGCAACTTTATTATTTTGGATTTTAACAAAAAACTCATTGCCGACTGGAAGGGGATGCCCGGTTTTACGCCTCCTTTCTCAGTAGGGATAGCAGAAAACTACTGGTACAACAAAGCCCTTGATTATAAATGGTACATGGCTCCGGGTATATTGGCTATACTGGTTACCATCATCGGTATGTTCCTTTCGGGGATGAACCTGGTGCGCGAAAAAGAAGCAGGGACAATTGAGCAACTTAATGTGACGCCCATAAAAAAATACCAGTTTATTCTTGGCAAGTTAATCCCTTTCTGGGTGATTGCCCTGTTCGACCTGGCTTTTGGGCTGCTTATCGCCCGGCTGGTTTTCGACCTTCCCATTGTTGGGAGCCTGACTTTGCTTTTCGGGTTTGCAGGGCTTTACCTGATCAGTGTCCTTGGGCTGGGGTTGTTTATTTCAACGGTATCCGACACACAGCAACAAGTCATGTTCATCAGTTTCTTTGTTATGATGATCTTTATCCTGATGGGCGGTATTTTCACCCCGGTAGAAAGTATGCCTGGCTGGGCTCAGATTGTCAACCATGCGAACCCCATTTACTACTTCATGCGGATTATGCGGATGGTGTTGCTCAAAGGCTCCGGCTTCTTCGACCTGCTTAAAGAGTTCTTTTCGTTAACTGTTTTGGGTATTTTGTTTTTGAGCCTTGCAATCTGGAGGTATCGGAAAACAACATAAAAAACCCCTGCAAACTTTTTTGGTTTTATTCCGGGCATTGAACCATATTCTTGCATTTTGCCATTCAGAGAGGCTGAACGGAGCTTCTTTTAGCGTACTAATATATTTGAAAAGGGCAAATGTATAATAAACTTCTTCAGGGAAAGAATCACTCCCTTAAACTTATCGAGACATGGCCGGGTTGTTTTAAAAGAATCTCGCCTAACGCCTTTTTAGTGAGGTGGCTGACCCTTCCTGAAAGTACCTTACCACTGCTTCGTAACGGTTGCAGGTAATATTTGCCGGATATGGCTGGTAAAATTTCTTTGATATCATTAATGCCCAGGGTAGCATCTAATGTTGTCCTGAACTCATATTCAACCCCTGAATTGATAATTATTTTTATGGATTCTTCCACTTTGCCCAATAATTCTGAATTAAACCTACCTCCCACAATTTTTTTATATTTCAACAAAACCAGGGGGGCTTTTATATCCATTGCAATATAGTCAACCAGCTTTTCACCTAATAAGTGGTTTAGCATCTGAGGATTAGTGCCATTCGTGTCTAACTTAACACTCAACCCGTATTCTTTTACAACAGAAATAAAACCGTACAGGCTGCTGTGGAGGGTGGGTTCTCCTCCGGTAATAACTACTGCGTCCAACAAATTCCGGTTATTGCTAATCCACCCCAGGGCATAACCTGTATCAATCCTTTTGGCATTTGCAATTAATTCGGGCAACACCAATTCAGGGTTGTGGCAATAGGCACACCTGAAATTACACCCCCTGGTAAAAACCACCGCAGAGATATGGCCGGGATAATCAATCAGGCTCTGCTTCTGGAAACCGCCTATGGGCAATTCCAGATGTTTAATATCATTAAAAGAATCCTGCATGATTACCCCGCCATAAAAAAAGTGTGTCATTATTCCTACATCCTATTCGCTTACAATCAAACTGGCATCAGGCTTCGCCACTGCCTTTCTTTCAATCCCTCCCGTATCAAATAGTTTGCGTTCTATAAATTCCTGTTTTTTGCCTCTTGCTCACTAACTGATTTTATCAATTCTACATTAAAAGCATCGAAAATCTCAGTCCCCACTCGTTTTCTTATATCTACAAATAAGGAAGGGTCAAAAACAGAGTGGGAATTGAATCCTTCTAATCCAACAAAAAATTGCATGTAGATATTTTCCTAAACTATTCAATTGAGGTCGAATATAAAAAAAATTGCTAACATATAAAAAATCCCATTTCTCCCAGGGTTTAACCTTTTGAAAAATAGGATATCTTAACCCACATTGCGAGTTTCGTCCACTGAAAATAAAAAAATCGGTTCATAACCCCTGTTTTTATCAACAACGGCAGTTGCGTATTTTTGTATTTGCCTAATTGTCAGGTCTCTTCGGTTCCCGCGGTTTTCGTTTTTCAAATGTAGTCCTACCTGGGGGGCGCAAGCCGATAGTCGTCATGGATGCCGGTATCAACTCAAAAGGGGGGAACAAAAAAACTTGGCAAGGTACACCAAAGGATAGGCCGCCTGAAACAAAAATACCCATCGGTGCACAAGTATTACGACATCACGGTCACGGACAATGGGAAGGGCGTGGCAACCAGGGCAAGCTGTACGCACAAAAAAGGCGAGGACTCCGATAAAAAAGCAGGGGTTTATTTTTTAAGGACATCGCTGAACGAAAAAGAAGAACGGACATTGTGGTGCAAATTCCAGTAAAAGTTGACAGGGTATTCCTGCGAAAGTTTACATACCCATAATTTCGATGTTTCCGTTGTTAAAAATAATCAAAAAAATATATTACTGTTTCCTCATTTTTTTCCTCATTGATTCCCCTTTCAATTCAAACCTGTGTGCCGAGTGCGTAACCCGGTCCAGTAAAGCATCGGCAATTGTTTTTTCTTCCAATAATTCGTTCCACACTTTCACAGGTATCTGTGAGGTTATTATTGTCGATTTTTTACCATGCCTGTCTTCGATAATATCAAGCAGCATCAGCTGTTTTTCACTATCGATTACCTGGAGCCCAAAGTCATCCAGGATTAGCAGGTTGTGTTTTTCAATGCGGCTTAACTCTTTCATGTAGGTACCGCCTGCTTTTGCCATGGTTAGTTTATTGAATAGCCTGCCAAGGTTGAAGTATAATACCTTATACCCTTTCAGGCAAGCCTGGTAGCCCAGCGCTGTTGCAAGGAAGCTTTTCCCTGCGCCTGTGCTGCCTGTAACGATGATATTTTCGCCGCGGTCAATAAACGAGCAGCCAGCCAGCCGTGTGAGGAGGTTTTTGTCCAACCCCCTTTCCGGGGAAAAACTTATTTCTTCGACAGATGCCTGGTACCTGAACCGTGCTGTTTTCACCAGCCTTTCCGTTTTACGGCTAACCCGTTCGTCCCATTCAGCTTCAATAAGCCAGGCTAAAAACTCATCGTTGGTTAAACTGTTGTTTTGCCCTGTTTCAAATGATGCTTCGTAAGCCCTTTTCAGGCCATGCAGGCGCATCCCCTGCATTTTTTCGATCGTTGCGTTAATGTTCATAATTGCATTTTTTTTATTTGTAATACCCCTCCTCCCTGATATTGCTATGGAAGGGGATTTTTAAAGTATTGTTGTTTGGGGCAAGGCTGTCAAGCCCCTTTTCAAGTATATTTTTTATAGTTTGGTAGCTGTAGGCTTCAAAATGTAAAGCCCTTGCACATGCTTTTTCGAGCCTTTCTTTGCCCACCCGTTTCACAAAGCCCAATACCCCAAGGCATGATTTATACCCTTGCTCCGGGTACTGCTTCACTTCGAGCACCTTTTTTATATAAGCTTCTGTTGATGGCCCAACGCCAGCAGCCCACCGGATAAATTTTTCGGGGCACCATTCTGACATAAACTGGTGGCTGGACGGGAGGTGGGATTTTGTAGTTGTGTATTTATAAGGGGCATAATCCCGCTGGTGCAAGGCGATGCGTTTGTGGTTATAATAAACCTCTACCACCCTGCGGGTAAATGCCAGTTTTACTTTTTTGCCGATGTAAGCATATGGCACGCTGTAGTAATGCTTGTCTTTGCCCAGGTAAACGTGGGAGTTTTTTTGGGCAGTGGCCAGTTTGTATTCTTTCAGCTCATAAGCCATGGCAGGGAGGGGTTTTAAAACATCCCTTTCCAACTCTTCAAACAAATCCCGGCGGCTGTAATTTTTACCCTGGAAGTGGATGTTATTATACCCTTCTAGTGCTTCTTTTATTGCTTTGTTTAACGCATCAAGAGAGTAAAACTCCTTACCCCTGATTGCAGCGTAAATACGGTGGTACACGATTTTAACAGCCCCTTCCACCAGTGCCTTGTCTTTGGGCTTGCGTACCCTGGCCGGGTAAGTGGTTGTCCCGTAATGCGAAGCAAAGCCGGCTAAACGTTCAGTTATGGTTGGCTCATACTTGTTGCTTTTGGCAACAGCTGCTTTTAAGTTGTCGGGTACCACTGCCGAGGTAACGCCGCCAAAATAGTGGAACGCACCCTGCAGGCTGTGTAAAAAATCGGGCAGCGACTGGCTAATGGTAGCTTCAACATAAGTTAGCTGGCTTGCACCCAGGGTAGCAACAAAAACTTCTGCTTCCTTTATTTCGCCTGTTGCCCTGTCTATAAAACTTAACTTCTTCCCTGCATAGTCCACATAAAGCTTGTCGCCCGCTTTATGCTCAATATGCATGTAAGCACCGTTTTGTTTGCACCATGCCTGGAAGTGGAAACAAAACCGGGAGTACATCACACCGCCAGGGTGCTTGTTTTTATACTCTTCCCAGAGGATTTGCCGGGTGACCCCGGTTTTCCTGAGTTCACGTTCAACGTAAGGGAAAAACTCTATTAACTCAATAAATCTTATATTCCCCTCGGCACGCAGCGGCGTGGCAGTAGCCTCAAAAAACTCGTGGAGTTCCTGGTTGCTTAGCTTTGAAAGCTCATGCAAGCTGAAACCGCTTGCTTCAAACTGCTTTACATACTTTATGACAGTTGGGCGCGAAAGGTTTAATGCCTTTGCAATACGGGAGTTTGATAGATCCTCAGTTTTTAACCGGATGATTTCCTTAATCATAATTGGTCCTATTGTTTTATTGGGCATGCTGTTTTTTATTACAAAAAAAGCAAGCCCTGGGAACCATTGAAATTAAGGTGTAAACTTTAGCCCGGAATAGGGTGTAAACTTTGCCCCGGAATCAGGTGTAAACTTTAACTGGAATGGGGTGTAAACTTTGCCCCGGAATATGTATTGTGGTTCATTTATAACGCAATCCGCGAAATAGAAAGCACTTTCCGTACCTTAGACCGACCTCGACCTGCGGCCGATATACCACAAAACCGACGGCGCCTCGATGGCACATTTGCATTTGGGTTTGCTTGCCTATTGGTTGGCCTCGACAATCAGGCATCAACTGAAACAAAAAAAATATCATTCTGGCTGGAGGGAAATCACACGGGTAATGAACACCCAAAAATGCGTCACCACCAGCATTAAAAACATAGACGGACAGGTAATATCCATACAGAAATGCACAGAACCTACCTTAAAGGCAAAAAATATATATGGTTTGTTGGCCTATAAACACGCACCCTTTTACAAAAAAAAATCCGTAGTCCCCCCTGCAGAAATTTTTAAAAACAACTCTCCTTGAAATCAAATAGTTACAATCTAAAGCTTGCAATGTGGGTTAACATGTGGTTATAAAATCTAAAGCATTTTACACTTATTGTTTAATATCTATTTCTCCATAAGGGAAATCCATGGTAGCACCATTTTCTACTTCAAGGATTGTATTATTAAGTTTAACCCTCCCATTATTTTTAATAATCAACTCACCACCGTCTTCAGCAACAATGCTACCATTTTTTATCTTCCCGCCATCAATTTTTAAAGTACCACCAGACTTTATGGTAATGACACTTTTAAAAGACATAACAATGTCAGCCGTTACTTTTAATGTGTAACCAGAATTTACGTTAACATCGCTACAAACCTCATTGTCTGTACTCCATGTTGTATTTGAATTGATATTTAATGGAGTACTATCATAACAGTACCCTTCGCCAAGATTGGCACGCCAGACTCCTCGCCCATAAGTGGATACAACCAAATCTCCACTTAATTTATTCAAATTAAGGCTACTTACAATTGCCCTTGGGAAGCCGCTCGAATAGGTCCAATCGTTATCGTCCATCTCCCTGTAATAAATACCAACATCTGTCCCCACAAACATTGTCTGATTCAAAAAATCGTATTCGAAGCACTGTATGGGGATATTAGGTAAATTTGAACCTGTAATATTAGTCCAATTGTCTCCTCCATCTTTCGAATAAAAGATTTTGTCATCTTCTTCAAAGCCTCCAAACACTATCCATACTTTTTTAGGGTTAAAAGGATGGACATATATACTATTTATTGGGGCTATTTGCCTTATACTTGAAATATCCGTATAGTCCACGTAATCCCAATTAGCACCTCCATCCACAGTCCTTCTAATCTCGGAGTCTGCCCAAGGATCCCACATAGAATAGTACATATAATCAGTATTAGAGTCACAAATTACGATTTCACGTACGTGATCCCACGCCTGGTCAATTGTCGTCCATGAACTGCCTTTGTTTGTTGACTTTTTTAAATGAACCGGGGGATTTCCGGTCTGCCATTTATGCTTATAAAGGATATTAGAATTTGTAGGATCCATACAAAGAGGTGCATCCAGAAAGGGCATAGAACCGATTGAGGTTTTAGTACCATTTTCAGTACGAAAAAGGGTGGTGTTTGCCGTAAAGTAAAAAGTGCTGGGATTTGAATGATCAACTAACGAAGTGCCACCATCTCCGCCCGGCCACTGATGCGTATACACGCCTGAATTATCCCTATAGTATGTGCCGCAATCATGAGTTCCTCCCACCATAATTTCCGGATTCTGTTCTGTAATAGCAATACTATAAAACTCATTGGTTGCCAAATCTCCAGTGATCCTTGTCCAGCTAGCTCCTCCGTCATCATCCATATAAACGCCACCATCATTGTTTAAATATATTAGATCATTATCATCAGGGTCAGGAAAAGTAATATCCATAAAGTCAACATGGATTGAACTATTCATAACTGGAGAAAAGGTAGCTCCGTCATTAGTTGATTTTTTTAAATTTACACCTCCTGCATATATGTCTCCATTTGGAGATAAAGAAATTTTTATAGCCCATGGAACTCCTGACAATAAATCTGAATTAATAACTTGCCATGTACTTCCTCCATTGTTTGTTTTTTCAACTTTATTAGGTCTATTTAAATAATATCCGGTATAATCCAGGTCGCAGTATAATGCGTATAAATCGTCATTGTCATTCGGATTTACTGCAATAACAAAAAGTGAGTTTGTAAACGGTCCATTCATGTTCGCAGATAGGTCAGTCCAGGACGATGCGGCATCAGTGGTTCGATAAATAGCATTTTTACCACTAACATATATAGTATTAGGCTCGTTAGGCTTAAAGACCATATCTCTTAATTCTTCATCAGATGCTAATGTAAGTGAGGTTGTTGACCAGGAACTTCCAGCATTTGTTGATTTGTACACTTTAAAATTGGATAACGCATATAATATAGCAGAATTAGTCGGGTGAATAAGAATCCTGTCAAAATACTCATCAGCAGATGTTGTTATGTTTAGCTTTGCCCAGCTACTACCTCCATTTGTTGATTTGAATATACCCAAAGAATAGTTCCCACTCATTCCAATTGTCCCTCTGGGTAGTAATTTTAAACCCGTGACAATATATATATTGTTATTATTATTGGGGTTAACGGCAATATCAAATACACCACCAGTCATGGTATTGTTGGTTAAACAATTCCAGTTAATTCCCCCGTTAGTGGTTTTCCAGAGTCCACCCGAATTAGCTCCAACTAAAATGTGGTTAAAATTTACCGGATCCACCCAAATACATTTTAACCGCCCTCTTCCAATTTGATCATTACTGCCACTTGGTCTGGTTGATGGTCCCAGGCATGACCAGGATAGTGTTGATGCTGATTTTAACATCGGTTCATTTTTTACCACACCATCAGGGTAAATTTGATTGAAATATTTATTCATCTCAACATTATACTTTTCAAAACTACCCGAACTATCTACGCGCGAATTCCAAAACCACCTCCACCTTTCATACATTTTCCTTTCTTTTTCAGAAGCTTTTTTTAGGTATTCTTCATTTTTATTAAGTTCATATTCAATTTCTTTGAATGTTTTTTTCTTATCACTTAACAATTCCTTCAAATTTTGTGCTCTAATTGAAGATGCACAAACCAAAAGAAACATTGTTAATATTATTAACTTTTGCATAATCTATAATTTTAATATATAATGATTTTTTCACAATACCTTACACCTGTTTCATTTATAACCTCAAATATGTATAACCCATCTTTTAAGTTGTCCACATCCAAGTATTTGTTACATGACAACTTTGTGCTTAAGACTTTAATCCCTGATAAAGAATAAATATTTAAATTACACTTATCAGTAAACAACAAACTTATTTTTATCCTCCGCAATCTTGGGTCATAAAAAATCACCTTCTTTTTCATTGCTTTAATTGAATTTAAGCCAACTGTCTTGCACTTCCCGAAAAGTTTTTCATTATTAATACTGTAACAATATAATTCTGCAATAAAAGTTGGCTGAGAAATAGTAAAAATCCAAAATGGGCCATAGGAACTTCCAATGTCTTCAATCCAATATGCTTCTCTTGAATTAATTTGGGAATTAATCTCGTCTAAGAATAACATCTTTTTATAAACATTGCCCACTAAGATGGAATCAATCCTTTTTACCACCCAATCAATTGTGTCTTGATATCGATAATATAAATTAAACGTGTCATTTACATTAAGATCAAAATCATACATTAGCCTTTCAACATTATCCACCTCAAGAGTATGGCTTTTTAGTGCTTTGTAATATATTCTGCTATTCTCTTCCCTTAAAGCAAATAAACCTCCCCATGTATCAATTACAGAGTAGTTTGTATTCTCTATCATAGTATCTTTGTTAATCGAACTATAATAATAATACCACTTACATGATATATCTGGTGCGCATTTTACTCCAGTGACCCAAACAGCTTCTTTATTAAGGAACTGCGAATGAGCTGTCATTGAACAAAGGATTAAAATAAAAAATATGATTCTGTACCTTAGAAAACTTTGCCTTTTTTCCATTTTTCTTTGTTTTGTAACCCGTTTCAGGTATCATTAAAAAGGTAAAAACAACAAGCTGAAATTTTAGCCGTATAACAAACAATTATTCCGTCAATAGCATCTGTTTGGTATCAATAATTTTCCCATCGTTTACCAGACTATACAGGTACATGCCGGCATTAAATTCGTTTGCATTTATTATTACGTTGCCAGGCCCTCTTTGGTTTATAACAATGCTCTTTAAGAGCGTACCGGTCATATTACAAATATAAAGCCGGGCACTGTTAACTAATTGGGGAATTTCAAAACGGATCGTTGTTTCTGTTTTAAAGGGGTTTGGGCTATTCTGGTAAAGTTTTGCCATATCCCCATCCAAATCAAGCCCGCCTCCTTCATCCACAGAAGCACTTTTCAAACTTTCGTTTTTGCTGCAACAATCTGCTTCAATTGTTTCAATCCGCTTATCCTGTCCCTCTATAATCAGTTGTTGTTCTTTGACAGCTTCAATAAGGTA
>UOEP01000208.1_pt1 | contig 25646 bp, 16 predicted proteins | sample 1989931 | NCBI WGS metagenome assembly UOEP01 (sample SAMEA4712198, study PRJEB27164) | hydrothermal vent metagenome | biome: marine basaltic hydrothermal vent biome; feature: marine hydrothermal vent; material: mineral | place: Pacific Ocean | collected 2011-06-14/2011-07-23 | depth 1691 m
CATTCCCCTTCAATGAAATTTTCAAAGGTATTATCTGATTTTAGTTGAGGTTCAATATGTAATTTCTGGATTCCCGGTATGATAAACGGGTTTTTTATCGAAGTTTTTTCGTCCGACCTTAAAGGTAACGATAAAGGCCTGTTCTGTATTTTGCTATTGTTGTTCGTTGGGTATTTAACGGTAAAGGGTGCCGAATCGGAATTATTCCCCATCACAACATTATATTCGAGCTTGGCTTCTGCCCCAAGTACGTTACGTAATGTTTTCCTGAGGATGTCAATGAATTGCTCTTCAAGGTATTCGTAAAAAAATGCACTTGGTACTTGAATTGTCAGCACTTTATTCTCCAGTTTTACTGGTACTATCGGTTCAAACCAAGTTTTAAAGCTACTTGTGGGTATATTGTCTTTAATAATTAACAGACACTTTTCCCATGCAACTCCATGTTTTTTATTCATATTGGAAAGTCAGATTATATAGGTTTGACAAACTTATTTTCCCTTTCGGTTTCCCTACAACAAAGTTTGTGAAAAAAAATAGTAAAAAAAAATCAATTAGGCCTTGACTTTCTCGTTTTTAGGGTATCGGTTTCTTTTTCAGCCGATTAAAAAACGAAAAAAAGATATTTTTTTAATCGACTGAAATCCAGAAAGTTAGCTTTAAGGGTTTGATCTCTTGTATGCTAACTGTTACGTACTGGTAGGTATACACTGTTGGGTAGCCGGGGCGATACTAGTTTAATGGCTATTTATTAAGTATTTTAAGTGCTCTTTCCAGTTTAATTACCTTTCCTTTCCTAAATGCGATGATAGTTGCACCAGGGAACTTATCGATTGCTTTTTTTTGTAATTCCACAATTTTATCATAACTATTTGTAGAGCCGAATAAATAACTGTATGCCCCGCTTGCTGAAAATTCCTCAACATTATCAAAATTATCAAATATTGTTGAATTTAAAGGTATCCTGTTCGGGGTAGAAATTAAATTGATACGGAAAATAATTTTTTCATTCTTGCCCTCGTTCCATGATGATGCGATATAAACCTCTTTGCCGAGGTCGAATGCTGAAAAATGGAGGTAACGTTTTGGGTTCATCCGTATGTCCTGCATTAACCGGTCGAGGCCACCGGTTAACTCAACAAGGTTGTTATACAGCTCTTTATTGTTAATCAACTTACCGGCAGACCCTTCTTCGGAGTTTAGTTTTTCCAGGACCCCTTCAATTTGGCTGGCCGCATCTGTTATCAATTGAACAATTGGCGAAAATGAAATTAGTGCAAAAGAATCGCTAATTGCAGAAAGGTTTTTTATTACATTGTCAAATTCCCCGGTATTGTCCTTGAAACTTTCGCTGATGGTGTCCAGGTTCTCTATGATATTGCTTATATTGCCTTTTTCTTTGGAAACCAGGATTTTGATGTCACGTGATGTTTTCTCAATATTTGAAAAGGTATTGTTAATATTTTTAAAACTTTCCGAAAGGTTTTCCCGCGCATCTTCGTTGAAAATAACTGTCAGGATTGTTATGGCAGAGTCGATTGTCGCCAATAGCTCTTCTGCTTTGGTTTTTAGTGGTAAAACCTGCATGCTTACCTGCTCCTTGATGTCTTTTTCAACAGCCCCGGGGATAGTATCATTTGGTTGATACATTTCGCCGCCCGGCTGGTAAATCAGTTTAATTGATTTTGTCCCCATAATGTCGCTGCTGACAATTTGTGCCACCGAATTAACAGGTATGGACAATGCCCCGTCAATCATTATCGTTACGATCAGCCTTCCGCTGTTGTCGTCAGTAAATTTTATCTCTTTTACCTGCCCGACTTTAAACCCGTTGATATTTACCGGGCTGGACTCAACCAAACCGTCAACCCTATTATAAATTACATAGTAATAGGAGTACTGTTTAAAAATATCGTTACCCTTAAGGTAACTTAACCCCCAGATAAATATTAAAATGGTAAAGACCATTAATATCCCCAATTTGACATATTTTGATAGCTTCATTGTCCCCGGTTTATTATTTTATCAAAGTTATTTAATTATTCGTTTGATTGTTTTTACGTAAAGCCTTTTTTAACGGAATTGGCTTGTCTTTATTGAAAGCAACGATAAATGCATCAGGGAATTTTGATTTTATGCGTGCATTTTCAGGTATGGCCTTCTCATAGCGGTCGAATTTCCCTGAATAATATTTGTATATACCCCCAATATGTTTCCAGTATATATTTTCTTCACCCCGGAAGTTTTCTGCAGTAACTTTGATTAATTTTTGGGTGGCTGCCAACTGTACTGTAAACCAAATACCATTTTCAATATTTGTTTCCTGTGTTGCCGCAGGGGCTCCCAATCCGGGTTGTTTTATTCCCTGCCCTCCTGTAGTGCCATTATCCCCCACATTCAGTATAAAATTACTTTTGGCTTCAATTTTATTTTTATATTCCCGGAACGACCTGTAAATTGCAGAGGCTATAAATGCCTGCCCCGATTTGCTTATGAGGAAACTACGTTCGGCAGCATGGCTGATAAAGCCGACTTCGATCAGTACACTTGGCATTGTTGTTTCCCTAAGTACTAAAAACCCGGCCTGCTTCACGCCCCGGTCTATTCTTTTGGCCCTTTCTTTAAACTGCCCCTGTACTGCTGCTGCAAAATCAAGGCTTTGTTCGAGGTAGGCATCCTGTACATTGGAAAACATGATATACGATTCAGGGACATTCGGGTCGAAGCCTTCATATTTAGTCGAATAGTTGTCTTCTAAAAGAATAACGGAATTCTCCTTCTTCGCAACCTCAAGGTTGTCTTTACTACGGTGCTCCCCCAAAACGAAGGTTTCTGTACCTTCAACCGATTTGCTTCCTACATAATTGGCATGGATGGAGATAAAAAGCCCGGCTTTGTTCTTATTGGCTATTTCGGCTCTTTTATATAGCGGTATAAATATATCTTTATCCCTTGTGTAGATTACTTTTATATTAGGGTAATTCTTTTTTATGTAACCGCCTACCATCAATGCAATGCCTAAGACAATATCTTTTTCTTTGACCCCTCTCACAACCGCCCCCGCATCTTTGCCGCCATGGCCCGGGTCAATTACCACGACATCCAGCTCCTTGCCTTTGTTTACCGGGTTAGCTACCAGGCTTCTGTTAAATGCGGCAAATAAAATTACTGCTGCCAGAAATGTTTTTATTGATAAATGTTTGTTCATCCTATTCCTGTTTCGTAACAAAAATAGGAATATTAAAATTATTTTGCATTTATTAGCTCTTTTGTATACCCCTTATTTTTATTTTTGCACACTAAAGCCATGACGAAAGTGGTTTAAACATGTTCAGATTTGTATAAAACAACGCTAACATATATATTTTTCTTATTTGCAGGAATTGTTTTCGGACAAGAACCGTTAACCAGCCAAAGCCGGGCAGATACTCTTCCTGGAATTATTGGTAATCCTTTCCTGGTGCCAATTGATACGCAAGCAACATCAATGAATTTGCCTAAAAGAGACACCTCAAGGAGAATGGCAATTGATGAGCCTGTAAAATATAGCGCAGAAGATTCGATGATAATCTCAGCCGGTGGGGAAAAAGCATATTTATATAATAATGCTAAAGTTACATTTAAGGATATTGAATTATCAGCTTATTATATTGAGCTCGACCTTAAGACAAAAGAGGTTTATGCCGAAGGGTTTACCGATACCTCAGGGGTGGTTATCGGGGCACCGGTTTTCAAGGATGGGGGGGAGGAGTTTGAATCAAAAACCCTGAGGTATAATTTTATCTCCCAAAAAGGGATTATTACAGATGTTAAATCAGCCCAGGGGGAAGGTTACATCCATAGTGCGTGGACAAAAAAAATATCGCCTGACGAATATATACTCAGAGACGGCAAGTATACTACCTGTGATGCCAGCCATCCGCATTTTTACCTTCACCTGACAAAAGCAAAAGTTATTCAAAATAAAAAAATAGTTACCGGCCCTGCCTATATGGTTTTAGAAGATTTGCCCCTCTATTTTGCCATAATACCTTTTGGGTATTTCCCCAGTACCCCGACCTACTCGTCCGGTATAATAATGCCAACCTACGGAGAAGAGCAGAACAGGGGCTTCTTCCTCCGTGACGGGGGGTATTATTGGGCTGCCGGCCAATATTTCGACTTAGCTGTTACCGGCGACATATACTCGAAAGGGTCGTGGGCAACAAGTGTGCAATCGAAATATAAACTGAAATACCACTTTAGCGGTAGTTTCGGTATCGATTATACAGTCAATGCTTATGGCGATAAGGCGTTGGGCACCTTTAACAAAACCCCACAACTCAGGATTTCATGGTCGCATAGCCAGGATGCCAAGGCAAACCCAAACAGGACATTCTCAGCAAGTGTGAATTTCTCTACAAGTGGCTATGATAAACAAAACGCATTGTCGGCACAGAACTACCTGACAACGCAAAAATCGTCCAGTATTTCGTATTCAAAAAAATGGGAGAATTTGCCTTTTAGTATGACTGCCAACTTAAGGCATTCCCAAAATTCCAGGGACTCAACACTGACCCTTTCATTGCCCGAAATGACCTTCTCAATGACTAAGATTTATCCGTTTAAGCGGAAAAACAGGGTAGGGAAGGTTAAGTGGTACGAGAAATTCGGGGTCAGCTATACTGCCAATATGCGGAACACTATTACCGCCCGTGAAGATGAAATACTGAAAAAATCATTGACTAAGGATTGGAAAAATGGTATTAAACACAATACCTCTATATCATTACCCAATTTTAACCTTATGAAATATATAAATTTCAGCCCTAGTTTTAGTTACAACGAAATTTGGTATTTCAGGACACAGAAAAAGACCTATGATGCAAATAATATATATTACGACAGGTTTAACAAACCAACACATGTCAGGACAGATACCATTTCAGGGTTAAAAAGGAATTTTCAATATGGATACAGTTTAAGTGCATCGACCAATATTTACGGGAATTTTGTCCCGTTAAACCCAAATTCCAGGATAAAAGGTATCCGGCATAAAATGACCCCGTCTTTAAGTTTTAATTACCGCCCTGATTTTGGCAACCCAAATTTTGGGTTTTGGAAACAGGTGCAGGCCGACTCAACAGGCAGGACCGAATATTACGATATTTTTGAAGGCGGCATATATGGAGGGGCGCCGTCACGCGGGGCATCGGGTTCAATTTCTTTATCAGTGAGTAACAACCTGGAGATGAAAGTCCAGGATACAAAGTCGGACAGTACGGATACGAAAGAAAAATTCAGGAAGGTGAAATTGCTGGATAACCTCAGTTTTGGGACTTCATACAACCTGGTAGCGGATTCGTTTAACTTAAGTGTAATAAATATACGCGGACGCACAACCGTAAAAGGTGTTAATGTCAATTTTGGGAGCATACTTGACCCGTATATGATTTCCCCGGAGGATAGCGTAACCTTAATAGACGAGTATGCATGGAACCATAAAAAAGGGTTGGCAAAGCTGGGGCGGATAACGAGGGCTAATCTGTCGTTTGGGATGTCGTTTAAATCGAAAAAAGGAGGCAAGAAAGAAGGGAAGGGAGTAGGGAGAGAAGTAGGGGAGGAGGATACGCCACCGGACGAAGGGCCGGAGGAAGCCCCTCTGCCGGGAAGCACTCCCAGTTATTCGGAATTTGATATCCCCTGGGACTTCAGGTTTGATTATACCTTTGGGTATACGCGCAGGACTCCCTATGAGAAACCCCGGATAACACAAACCCTGAGCCTGAGTGGCAGTGCTAAGATTACCCAGAAATGGAGCATACAGATGAATACAAATTATGATATTGCTGCCGGCGAGTTTTCTTTTACTACTTTTAATGTGTCAAGGAACCTGCACTGCTGGAGGATGGTATTTAATTTTGTGCCGTTTGGTTTCAGGAAGAGTTATAGTTTTACGCTAAGTGCTAATTCGGCAATGTTGAAAGACCTTAAAATAATGAAGAATAAGAGTAATTACGATTATAACTATAATTATTAGATTAAAAGCGTATACTGTAAGATTTTGGTTGTATTTATTAAAAGGTAAATTATGAAAAGGATTATCTTAACTGAAAAAGCCCCTAAGGCTATTGGCCCATACAGCCAGGCAATTGAGGTTAACGGGGCACTTTATATCTCCGGGCAGGTACCGGTGGACCCATTGACAGGAACTGTTGTTGAAGGTGGTATTGTTGAACAAACAGAGCAGGTGATGAAGAATATAGGAGCCATTTTAGAAGCTGCGGGGTATAATTTCAGCGATGTAGTAAAATCTACCTGCCTGTTGAGCGATATGGCCAATTTTAAGCAGATGAATGAGGTGTATGGGGGATATTATGCCCAGGGCCCTCCGGCAAGGGTAGCTTTTGCTGTGAAAGAATTGCCACTGGGGGCATTGGTAGAGATTGAAACGGTAGCCGTCAGGTAAGAGCCTGGTATATGGCTGTAGGCTATGCTGTGCCTGTTTTTTCCAGCATCTCGATAGTCCGGTTGCCAAGTTTGGTTTTACGCTGTATATGATTTAATATCTCGGTAACCAAAATATTTTTTTCGAAACTCCCCCTGACTTTTTCAAAATCCTGTTTCTTTACTTCATGGTCGCCATCAATCCCAAACCCGGTCATAGCACTGAGGGTAAACTCTTTTTTTGCATCGACATATAACAGTTCGTCTAATTGTACCACACTTTTTATCCAATCCCTGATCAATGAGGATAAATCTTCGACTGTCATTTCCCCTATACTTTTTTTAAGGTATTTTTCCATTAGCCTTGCAGCCCATGTCCATTCAAAAGTGTAATAATTTTCGTATAGGTATCTGAAATAGCCCTCTATTTCTTTCAATGAATGAATTACGCCATTTTCAATCCTTGAGATTAATTCTTCTACCTCACTTTTGGGGGTAATTAACCCGGACAGGTCAACCCAGTCCCCTTCTCCTTTATTAGTGCCCGGTTTGAGGTGATTCCTGATATCCTCAACAGACGAAAAATGATTGCGGCTCAAAAGTTTCGATATTAAAGAATTCCCCAGGAACTTAATAATGGCAGTTTGGTATAAATCGATACCGCGTTCGAGCGACTTTTTTGAGATGGATGTGGTCTCCCAACTATATTTCCCTGAGCTGCCGGGGGGCATTTTTTGTAGTTCCTCGAGGATATTTTTCCCGTTTACCATCCTTGCAATGGTGTATGGGCTTAGCAGGTTGTGGTTTATAAAATCATGTACCTCCGGGTCTTTCCTGTTGTCTCTTTTGGGCCATTTCATGGCATCGCGGATCGTACCGACACTACGCAGGTTTACAGCAGGTACAAGCCAGCTTTCATCTTTATTCTCAATCAGGTATGAGAAGGGCATGTCTGTGGTATCCGGGTTTTTGTAATGCCTGCCCATAACCAATGTAAAGGGCCCGATTTTAGCCGGCCATAATATATATGAATCACTGGTTGTTTTTGCCCCCCTTTCGATGATACCGTGGTGGATGGGCCCCAGTTTGTACATGTGGTTGCTTTGGTTCGACCCACTGCCTGCATTCAGGAAAGAAAACATGCCGGCAATGAGTAATGTCGATTTGTGGTGGGTGACCGTATATGGGCCTGCAAAAATAGAGCATGCTTCACCATGGAAGCCCTGGCAATTTGAAAAGAACAGCGAATGGACTGCTGAATAATGTTTGCCAAGGATGCACCCCTGGCCGACAAAACAGTTGTTCAATATGGTGCCATCAATAATTTCCGAACCAGATGAGATAATAAAATCATCGGCAATTACCCCCGGGCCAATTGTTACAGGGGCCGCCTGGTTACTGTTTACCGAACCGTTTTTTAAGCGGCTTACGCCCATAATTTTGGAATAACTCCCAAAATTCACATTAGTTATTTGTTTGCAGTTAGATATCCTGGTATGCCTGCCAATCCTGCCTGTATTACAGGATTTATTTTTTGAGTAATCCAGGATCATTTCCTCCATGGCTTGTATCAACCGGGTACGATGCTTGTAAAAAGCCTGGAAATAAGCACTGTGGGCCGAGAGTTTGTCGTAAATCAACAATTGCCTGCCTCCGGTTTCATCCATTACATTGACCGGGGTCCCGTTGCCGAATGAAGTCTCCCCTTCGACACTGATGAGTTCGCAGTTTTCAATTACCACATTGTCCTCAATATCATAATTGGCGATATAATTCTTAACATGGCTGATAAGGCAATTGTCCCCTATCGTGCAATTATGGATGTAAGCATTGGAAATGCCGGAGTGCCTTTCGATACCTCCCGGATATTGAATGTACTTTTTAAATACGCCTAACTTAATTTTCCCTGAAAAGGTGGTATCCTCAATAAAATCAGGGGTAAACCCCTCTTTTACCAGAATCTTGCCCCAGTCGGCACATTTACACTTTTTGCCCTGTAGTTTTGATATTTCCGATTCTGTAATATTCCTGTAATTCTGCATCTTGCTTAGTGTTTACAGTGAAGTTGTTTAAAGTTAAAGCGGACTTTCGAGAGTGGGGCCAAGATGTGTTGCTCGCAGGTTTTCAATTTAACTTTAAACTACTTCAGTTTGCTGAAACCAACAAAAAACTACTTGTAGTAAAGGCCATACATAAAACATAAGTTTTTATATGGTAAAAATTATTGTGTTATATCAAATCTACCGTTTTAAATACTAACGGCCAAATTATAATTTGAAGTAAATGATGGATTGTTGATAAAATGTTTTAGTTGGGGTGACTTTGTTAATAAAAAAGCACTTATAAATTTACAAGTGCTTTTTTATTAAGGTTTTTAAAATCTAAAGCCTAAGGTGAATAATACCTTATTATTGGTATTGTTGAGTGCCACATTCCCTAAATTAGGCTGTGGGCTGTATAATGTATATTTACTATTTGACTGCCTGTATGCAACATCAAAAAAGAAACCTTTTGATGCAAATCCTGCCCCGCAGGAAAGTACCGAACTGTTGTCGGAAAGAGTAGTTTCGTTAACAGTATTTGAGGGCTTGTACGGATTCCCATACAATTCATAACCTCCCCGTAAACTAAACTGGGGTGTCACCTTGTATTCAACGCCGGTCCTCAGGTTGATGACACCTTTGTATACACCGGGAATTTGTGAATTAAGGTCAGTAAAATTATCCTCTCCATAACTTCCCCCATTCCTGAACCGCATCGAAGAATAGTCAACGAATTCACCATCGACACTAACCAATGCTTTTTTATTAATGATAACAGCACCGCTTAGAATAGCTTTCATCGGTGTGTAGAAATCGTATTTATAAGTGTTTATTCCTTCAGACGAACGGGTTTCGGATAATTTAGACTGCATTGACAGGCGGGCTTCATCTGTTAAATTATAATAGGTTGGCGTATGGTATGCAAAACCTAACCGGAAAGAATTAGTAGGCCTGTAAATTAAACCAAGCTTAAGGTTGTACCCCGCCCCGTCCAGGTATTGGTTTTCTGTAAAGGTAAAAGAGTTATTTCCCTCTAAGAATTCAGTATAGTCGGTCAACTGGCTGATGCTTACATCGTGAATGCCAAGAGTTGCCCCCAGGTAAACAGTATGGTTTATATTCATACCACCACTAAAGGTATATTCTTTGATCCCTCCCCTCTGCCCGTAAGTTTTGCTTTGTTTTACTTTTTCACCTTCGAACAGGATATTTGTATATTGCCCGTCAACCCCTTCAACCGGGTCGATTAAATAAGTTTCCCATGCCAGTTTTGTTGGCCAGTCACGAAATTCGATATTGCTGATAGCCTGCTTAAGGTAAGTGTTTGACAAAGCTTCGGAATTTGCCCAATTAACAACCCCGTCAAGGAAAGATACGGCAGAGGCGCCGGTCTCCACGAAAAAATTCTGACTGTAGTCAGAAACATCATTTACACCAATGCCAAAGTTAAAATTCACCACTTTGGAAGACGGGTTGTTATTGGCAATAAACCCCACATAGCCAACATTGTTAAATTTAAGTTGATACTTGTTGTCCATGAATGATTTATTCCCAAGGCGTGTTTCCGATTTATTGAACCTAATTGATGGAGTAATAACAAATTCACTACTTCTGTAAATGGCTATCCCTGCAGGGTTGATCGACAATGAAGTGAAATCGCCGCCCAATGCGCCAAAGGCATTTCCCATAGCTGCCGCCCGTGCAGTGCCGTTAATATGTTGTGATGATAACCGGAATGCATCTATCATTCCCTGCGGCCTTGCAAATGAAGGGATTAGAATAGCTATAGCGAATATATAAACAAATTTTTTCATGGCTTTAATTTTAAATTAATTACTAATAGGTTCGATTATCTTCTACCACTCCTGCCAGATGAACTACGTGATGAAGACCCAGAACTCCTGCTACCGCCTGACGAACCGCTTGAGCGGAAACTACTTCCACTGCTGCTACGGCTTGGCGTGTAGCTGCTTCTACTTCTACTTGGGCTACTGTAGCTCCTGCTACTGCTTGAGGGCGACCTATACGACCTGTAGGAGCTATTTGCAGATTTCGTGCTTTTACTGTAAGTAGAGCTTGAGCGGTATGACCTGCTGTAATTTGTGCTGCTTTTTGAAGGGGAATACCGTGAACGGCTTGAGTTCCTTGTTATCACACGAGGCCTGTTATAACTATTGCTTGAAGGCCTGGTGTAAGTTTGCCTGTTGTAGCTCGACCTTGAAGCACTCTGTGGTTTATTATAACTCGGCTTATATACCCTGCTTCTTGAAGCTGGTGAGTTCCTGTTTACCGAAGTACCGTTGTAACTCCTCCTGGTTGTTGTGGGGCGGGAATACCTTGAGTTATTGATACTGGTGCTTTTTGTTACATTGGTATTACTGCGGAGAGAGGCACTGCGGCTTGGTTCTCTTACATTACTTTGCCTGGCATTACTCCTACGCTTTTCTGTTAAAACCCGTGTTGATATATTCCCTGCGTCAGAGCCTGAAGCCCTTCCGGCCCTGGTAATATTTCCTGAGGCATTTCTTACCGACCGGGTAGAAGAACTGTTTGCTACCTGTTTGCCGTTACTATTCGTAGTGGCATTTTTAATTGTTGCTACCGAACGGTTTACTCCATTATTGGAGCTAACCCTGTTGCCGCTACCATAGTTGGCATAATTAGCCAACCCGGACCTTCTTCCGTATCGCATCTTGTCACTGTTGTAACGTGTTGAATAGTAGTTGCCATACAATCCGTTATACCCATAATATCCCGGGTAACCTCCATAGTAGCCACCATAATAACCACCATAATAACCACCATAATAACCTCCATAGTAGCCACCATAGCCACCATAGCCACCATAATAAGGGCTATAGGAATAGCCCCATCCAAAACTGGAATATGGGCTATAAAATCCACCCCAGAAAGGAGAATACCATGATGAGCCCAATCCCCAGCTTAAACCGGCATAAGGGTAACCCCATCCATCGTAGTACCAGTCATCCATAAAAAACGGGTCATAGAAATAAGGACGGTGAAACCGCCTGATCCTGTATGTATAATCCACGTCATCGCCATCGTAATAATTATTGATAACGTATTTTACATCGCCATCGTCATATAATACCGTTGTATCGGTATCATCCAATTTCATTTCATCGATATTGTATAACTGGGCATCAATATATTCATCGGCTGGCTCATTATCAAAAATATAATTATTCATTGTTTTCGAGCCGTCTTCATTATTTTTTATTCCGCTGACAATTACCCTTTCAGCAGATTTGTCTACCCCTTTGTCCTTTACTGCTACTTCTTCTTTTATAGTAATGGGAGGTGGGATATCAGCCGGGTTGAAATAAATGTCGTCCTGATAAGTTCCGGTAACATAGGACCCGGTGGAACATGCACTCAGTATGAATGCACTCGCCGCGATTAAAATTAGCCTTGTTTTCATAACTTGTCCTCCCTCTTTATATATGTCAATAATATTTACTTTATTTGTATCCTGGTTTACAATAAGTAAAATCGCAAAATCCATACCAAATTTAGTAAAATGTCTAAAGAATTGACACCAAGGAACGAAAATTATTCACAGTGGTACCAAGACCTGGTATTAAAAGCTGACCTGGCAGAGAACTCGGCTGTAAGGGGGTGTATGGTTATAAAACCCTATGGTTATGCTATTTGGGAGAAGATGCAGGCACAGCTAGACACTATGTTTAAAGAGACAGGCCATGTAAATGCATATTTCCCTCTTTTTATACCGAAATCATTTTTTAGTAAAGAGGCCGACCATGTTGAAGGATTCGCTAAAGAATGTGCAGTTGTAACGCATTACAGGTTGAAAAAGAACCCGGACGGCAAAGGCATTGTGGTCGACCCTGATGCAAAACTGGAGGAAGAACTAATTATACGGCCTACCTCTGAAACCATTATCTGGAACACATACAGGAACTGGATACAATCATACAGGGACTTGCCAATATTGATTAACCAGTGGGCAAATGTTGTCAGGTGGGAAATGCGTACACGTTTATTCCTGCGTACCACTGAGTTTTTATGGCAGGAAGGACATACAGCCCATGCAACAAAGGCTGAGGCTGTCGAAGAAGCCAGGAAAATGATTAATGTTTATGCAGAGTTTGCCGAGGACTATATGGCTATGCCTGTAATAAAGGGGGCAAAAACAGAAAACGAACGTTTTGCAGGAGCTATTGAAACATATACTATTGAGGCATTAATGCAGGATGGCAAAGCTTTACAATCGGGGACATCGCATTTCCTGGGGCAAAACTTTGCAAAAGCCTTCGATGTAAAATTTACGAATAAAAATGGTGCCGAAGATTATGTATGGGCAACGTCATGGGGGGTTTCAACACGTTTGATGGGGGCTTTAATCATGGCTCATTCTGATGATAACGGCTTGGTACTCCCTCCAAAACTGGCCCCATTCCAGGTGGTTATTGTGCCAATTTATAAGAAAGAAGGGCAGTTAGCCGCAATCTCTGAAAAGGTAGGTGGAATAATAGCTAAACTAAAAGCACGTGGCATTTCTGTAAAATACGATGATAAAGATACTAGGAAACCGGGCTGGAAATTTGCCGAATATGAACTAAAAGGCGTCCCGGTGAGGCTGGCAATTGGGCCCAGAGACCTCGAAAACGGAACTGTTGAAGTTGCCAGGCGCGATACACTTAAAAAAGAGGTGGTAGGCGTTGCAAATATTGATGAATTTATTGCAGGGTTGTTGGATGAAATACAGAAAAATATCTATCAAAAAGCTCTGGATTTCAGGGCCGGGATGATAACCAAAGTGGATACTTACCAGGACTTTAAAGATGTTTTGAGCAATAAAGGAGGTTTTGTTTTAGCGCATTGGGACGGTTCGCCAGAAACTGAATTGAAGATTAAAGAAGAAACCAAAGCGACTATCAGGTGCCTTCCCCTGGCATACGAAGAAGAAAAGGGGGCATGTATTTATTCAGGGAAACCCTCTAAAAGAAGGGTATTATTTGCGTTGTCGTATTAATGAAAGTATGATTATAGTTGTAAAAGCAGCTCGGCCGGGCTGCTTTTCTTTTTTTACGCTATAAAATTATGTATTTTTAATACGGATAAAAAAATGTACAATGAGTGAAGATAAAGAATTCCGTGATAGCCTGCTTGATGCCTATGTCCTTAAAACTTCTGTGAAACAGAAAGTATATGACAATACAAACGAGGCATTTACCATCCTGAAAAAAGTATTGAAGCAACTCGAGGGGGATTATAAAAAATTACTTCAGGGGAGGGTTGCAGATAAACTGATGCCCAGGTATAAAGAGCGTGGCCCTTTTGATGCTGAAATTACTATTGGCGGGGACCTTTTGATTTTCAGTATGCATTCCAACGTATTTGAGTTTGATAAAGAACACCCTATATGGAATACGAAATATGTCCAGGAAGATAATTTAAGGAGTTATTGCGGAGTTATTTATATCTATAATTTTTTATCCGATTCTTTTAAATTTGCGCGGATGAACGACCTGGGTTATTTAGTGGCCAGGATTTTTGTAAACAATGAAAAGCATTTCTTTGTCGAAGGGAAGCGGCAATCCGATGAATTGTTGAAAGATTTCTCTGTTGATGCTATTTCGCCGGGGTTTTTAAGGCAAATTATTGAAATAGCCATACAGTATTCTGTGCAGTTCGACTTACTGCTTCCCCCATACGACCAGGTGAAGATTGCTACTGTCGACCAAATGTTCCAGAAGATAAGCCATTCGAAAATGAAAACAGGCAAAAGATTAGGGTTTAGTTTTAATTCAGACGATGTATAAATATATGGATAAGGTAGTTGAACGATTTATCAGGTATGCGAAGCAATGCACTACATCCGACCCGGAAAGTAACAGCTTCCCAAGTACCCCAGGGCAAATTGATTTTGCAAAATTGTTGGTTGGCGAATTAAAATCAATAGGAGTCGGTGAGGTTGAGCTTGATAAAAACGGCTATGTTACGGGTACAATACCAGCCAATACCCCCGGCGATTTCCCGGTTGTTGGTTTTATAGCCCATCTGGATACCAGCCCCGATTTCTCCGGGAGGGGTGTAACCCCCCGCATTATAGGGAATTACAACGGGGGGGTACTGGAACTGGATAAAGGGGGAAAGGTAGTGCTCGACCCTGCCGAATTCCCTGAGATTGCCAATTATATTGGTCAACCCCTGATTACGGCCGGTGGCGATACGTTACTGGGGGCTGATGATAAAGCCGGCGTAGCAGAAATTATTACAGCAGCAGAGGAATTACTTAATACCCCGGAGATAAAACATGGTAAAATCAGGATATGTTTTACCCCGGACGAAGAGATTGGCAAAGGGGCAGACAGGTTTGACGTGCAAAAGTTTGGTGCTGATTTCGCGTATACACTGGATGGAGGGGAAATAGGGGAGTTGGAGTTCGAGAATTTCAATGCAGCATTGGCAAAGATTACGGTAAACGGGCGGAGTGTCCACCCTGGTGCAGCTAAAAATAAACTGGTGAATGCAATTCTGGTGGCCCATAAAATAGTAGCACTATTACCCCAGGAGCAGAGGCCGGAATATACCCAGGGGTATGAGGGCTTCTTCCACCTGCTCTCGTTTAACGGGACAGTTGAGAAAGCTGTGCTTAAGTTTTTGATACGCGACCATGATGCTGATAAATTCAGGGTGAAGAAAAAGGTATTGGCAGAAATAGTACGTTTAATAAAGATAGAATACGGCAAAAATAAGGTACACCTGGATATGCAGGACCAGTATTACAATATGCGGGAAAAGATTGAGCCGGTTAAATATGTAGTCGACCTCGCATACAAAGCAATGGAGAAAGCAGGCGTTAAACCTAAGGTCAGGGCAATCAGGGGTGGTACAGACGGAGCCCGGTTGTCGTATATGGGGTTGCCCTGCCCGAATATATTCGCCGGGGGGCATAATTTCCACGGCCCGTATGAGTTTATCCCGGTGAAGTCGATGGTAAAGGCCACCGAGGTAATTATCAATATTTGCCAATTAACTATTCAGTTGCCAAAAAATGCTTAACAAGTTAACAGGGTTTATCAATAAACAGAGGCTTTTTGAACCGCAACAGAAAATATTGCTTGCGGTGAGCGGCGGGGTAGATTCGATGGTTATGCTCTTCCTTTTTGAGCAATCGGGGTTCAATTATTCTGTGGTACATTGTAATTTTCAGTTGCGCGGCAACGAGTCGGGGCAGGATGAACAATTCGTAAAAGAGTATGCCGGCAGGTTAGGCGTAAGGTTGCACACAAAACAGTTCGATACAGAAGACTATGCGAAGGCCAACGGGATATCAATCGAAATGGCAGCGAGGGAACTGAGGTATGAATACTTCGATGGCTTGGCTGAAAGTTACCACTACGATTATATTGCTACAGCCCACCACCAGGACGACCAGATTGAGACCTTTTTTATCAACCTGATGCGGAAAACCGGGATCAGGGGCCTGTCGGGGATAAAACCAAAAGCAGGGAAAATCATCCGGCCGCTCCTTTTTACAAACAGGAAGGAAATTATGAACTTTGCCGTCCAGAATAATATTCCGTACCGCGAAGACTCAACAAATAGGTCAACGGCATTCAGGCGTAATTTTATCAGGCATAATATTTTGCCGAAATTTGAAGAAATAAGCCCGGCATTCAGGGAAAATGTGCTGGCAAGCATGCAAAATTTAAAGGAGGCAGAGAGTGTTTATCTTGATACACTTGAATCCGACAGGCGTATTGTTTGCACTGGCAGGGGCGATGTACTAGTTGTAAATATACCATCATTACTGAATACAAAGTTCCCTAAATTGTTATTGTTTGAGGTGCTTAGCGGGTTCCGGTTTAACCCTGCCGTTATTGAAGAGGTATTTGCGAGCCTTGGCGAAGGATCGGGGAAGCAGTTTTTTTCGCCATCGCACAGGGCCGTAAAAGACCGCAGGGAATTAATTATAGAACCGAAAAAGAAACCGGGGCAAGGCCTTTTTTATATTGAAAAAGAAGATATGGAATTGTTTGAGCCTATATATATTACAGCTAACCTGGTTGATAGCCAGGGTTTTAAAATGCCCCGCAATAATAATATAGCTTGCCTTGATTTTGATAAGCTGGAGTTCCCGTTAATCATAAGGAAATGGCAGCAAGGCGAGTATTTCCAGCCTTTAGGGATGCAGGGGTTTAAAAAACTGAGCGATTTTTTTATTGATGAAAAAATGCCGATCCCTGAAAAAGAAAATACCTGGATTTTATATAGTGGGAATAAGGTTGTTTGGATAATTGGCAGGCGTATTGACAACAGGTTCAAAATTACGAAACAAACAAAAACAGTCTATCAGCTTGAGGTGGGGGGATGATATGATAATCCAATGGTTTTATATATTTTTGTGGAATATTCCCACTTAAAACAAACAGATGGCAGAGATCGGAAAAATAAATAACCTGGAGATTGTAAAGGAAGTTGATTTCGGAGTTTACCTTGACGGGGAAGAGGATGGGGAGATTTTATTGCCCAAAAGATATATCCCTGATGGGGCAGTAATAGGCGATGTACTGGAAGTGTTTATTTATTTAGACTCTGAAGACCGGATTATTGCAACTACAGAAAAACCATTGGCAACGGCCGGCGAGTTTGCTTTTCTCGAGGTAGTTGCTGTTACCCCGTTCGGAGCCTTTTTAAACTGGGGGCTGCCTAAAGACCTGCTGGTGCCTTTCCGTGAACAATGGCAAAAAATGGAAGTCGGCAGGTCATTCATAGTATACATTTACCTGGACCATGAAAGCAAGAGGATTGTAGCATCATCGAAAGTAGAGAAATTCCTGGATAACCTGCCCGTAGAATTTGAGGTAGGCGAAGAGGTTGATTTGATGGTCTTTGGTGAGACAGAATTGGGGTATAAGGCTATTGTCGATGATATTAGTACAGGTATTTTATATAAAAATGAAGTGTTCCAGACGGTAAAAACCGGGCAATTGCTAAAAGGGTATATCAAAAAAATACGCGATGACGAAAAAATAGACCTGTCGCTACAAAAACCGACTGTCAGGCGGTTTGATGAATTTACTGAAAAAGTACTCTCATTCCTCAAAGAGAATAATGGTAGTATGCCGTTGACAGATAAAAGCCCGCCCGAGGCCATTTATGAGATATTTGGGATGAGCAAGAAGAATTTCAAAAAGGCAATTGGCGCCCTCTATAAAAAAAGGATGATTATTATTGATGAAGGAGCTATCCGGCTGCCGGTTAAATAAGCACCATCTTAATCGAGTACAAACCTGTAGGTAATTTTCCCCTGTTGCAATGCCGGTGCATTGTTGTCGGGGTTGAACCTGGCCTGAAGGGCTGCTTTCCTGGCTGCTGCCAGTAATTCAGGGTTCATTGTGTTGGAGCCACGTACCCCCGGGACGGCTTTTACAACAGCCCCGTTTTTATTAACTGTAACCTGTACCACAACCACCCCTTCTTCATTGCCCGGGTAATTGGGTAATGGCAGCGAAGTTGCATTCCTCCCTGCGAGGCTATACGAGGGTCCATCCCCACGGTTGCCCGGGCCACTGCCCCCAGTCCCGTATCTGTTGGAATTTGGCGATCCCAGCGGGCTCCCCTGGTTGCCACCCGGGAAAGTAACCCCCTGGCTTTTGCTATTTCCCTGGCCTGCCCCCCCTGAACCGCTGCCGCTTTTCTTAAAGGCATCCTTAGTGCGCGAGTTTATTTCTTTTATCTTACGGGCTTCCTCTTCGCGCCGTTGCCTTTCCAATTCTGCCTGGCGTTGCCTTTCCAATTCTTCGCGGCGTTGCTTTTCTAATTCTGCCCGGCGTACTTTCTCTATTTCCGCCTGCCTTTTCCTTTCTTTCTCAAGGGCTTCATTCTTTTTCTGCTCCTCTTCTTCTTTTTTTCCCCTGGCAGCATCAATAGCCGCAGTTTTTTCGTAATCCTGAGTCATTGCTTCCTGTTTGGCCGGTTTTGGTTTAGGCCTGGGCCTGGGAGGTGTGGTTTTTTGAGGAGGGGGAGGAGTTACCTTTGCCTTTTCACGTTTCTTTTCCACTTCGACGGGCGCAATATTCCGTTTAGGGCTTGGCTCATTTCTCCCCAGCCCAGTACCCGAATTCCCAAAATCGACTAAGATACCCTCTTCCCCCGGAAGTGGGAGGGGCGTGAAGAAACCCAGCCAAAGCAGCAATATTAATACGGACAGGTGAAAAATGGCTGTCCCTATAATCCCTCTTTTATGTTTCGAATAGAAATTCATCCTTATCTACTGCTATATCAACCGTTAAATTACCTGTAACTTTTTAGTTTTTATTGCAGTGCCTTTATTTATTAGCCTGATGTTATAAAGGCGCAGTGGCCAATATCATTTTATACCCTTTCTTCCGTGCAATATTCATAATTTTGACAACTTCTTCAATAGGGACTGTTCTGTCGGCATGCAGCGAAATAAAAATATCCGGGTTATTCCCAAACCGTTTTTGCAGGAAGGGCTCAATGTCACGGAAAGCAATTCTCCTTAATTTATTGTTGTCGTTGATATAGTATTTTAGGTCTTTCGTAATCGAGATTGTCGTTATTGCTTTTGCTGTAGTTTGATTATTACTTTGGGGTAACAATAGTTTTAAAGCATTGGGGGCAATCAGGGTCGATGTAACCATGAAAAATATAAGCAGGAGGAATACAATATCAGTCATGGAAGACATGCTGAATGAAGCGTTTACTTTATTTCTGCGTTTTAAAGCCATATCCCTGAATTAAGCAGGTTCATTTAATAAATCCATAAAGTCGGAGGTTGTTGCCTCCATTTTGAATACCACCTTTTCAACATTGCTAACCAGTATATTGTATGCAAAGTAAGCAATAATACCTACCGTCAGCCCAGCTACAGTTGTAACCATTGCCTGGTAAATCCCCGCAGAGAGTAATGTAACATCAATATTGTTCCCGGCATTCGACATGTCGTAAAAAGCCTGGATCATCCCCATAACAGTCCCAAGGAAGCCAATCATCGGCGCACCTCCTGCAACCGAGGCAAGGACAGGCAGCCCTTTCTCTAATTTCGATATTTCAAGGTTGCCGACATTCTCAATTGTGGCGTTCACATCGGCCAACGGGCGGCCGATACGGCTGATCCCTTTCTCAATCATACGTGATGCAGGGTTGTCATTACTCCTGCACAATGCAATGGCTGCATCTATTTTCCCGGCCATAATGTATGCCCTCACCTTTTCCATAAGTGTCATATCAATCTTCCCCGCACGTTTTATCGCAAAATACCGGTCGAAAAAGATATAAACAGCAATAATAGACAACAGGAGGATAGGAATCATTATCCAACCGCCTTTTAAAGCCAAACTGAAAAATTTTGTTGAAATACCTTCGGCACCTGTTCCTAAAGCATTCAAATCATTGGTGGCCATGTCAGCCTGAATCATCAATAATCCTAACATGTGAAATTTTATTTTTATTCTTGGTAAACTAACAAAAAAACGAGGTATAACCTATTTTATTATACCTCGTAAAATTAAACATTATTTTGAAGTGCTTTTAATCGCCCCGGCAGATAACCATTTTAGTTATGAACAATCAGGCTTTAATTTCTTAATATCGTAACTGTTAGGAGGTTTGTTGAAAATAAAATTTAAAGCCCAAAGAATAAATAGTAAACACCTGCACCCGACAAATAGCCTAAGAATGCAAGCAGGGAGATTCTTTTCAGATACCAGATGAAGTCAATCTTTTCCAATCCCATTGCAGCAACACCTGCAGCAGAGCCAATAATAAGGATGCTGCCGCCTGTACCGGCCGTGTAAGCTAAGAATTCCCAAAAAGCCCCATCCTGGACAAAACTGGCCATATAGCCTGTGGTGCCGGGGTCGGTGATTGGATACATACCCATAGCACCTGCAACCAGTGGCACATTATCGACTATCGAAGAAAGGACGCCGATTGCCAGGTCAATTAAGAAAATATTGTGTAGGTGCTTATCTAGGTATCCCGCTAAAAGGTTTAAATGGCCTGCCGATTGTAATGCAGCTACTGCTGAAAGTATCCCCAGGAAGAATAATACGGTTGGGATATCAACTTTACGCAGGATAGCCACAACTTTTAATTTGTCTTTTATCTCCCGTGGTTTGTCGCGGTGGATTATTTCACCTACAATCCATACAATACCTAGTGAAAACAACATCCCCATGAAGGGTGGCAAATGGGTAAAAGTTTTAAAGACAGGGACGAATAACAAACCTCCAACGCCCATTATAAGGAATAAATAGCGTTCATTCTGCGTGGTGCATTCATTGTCGTCTTCATCAATTCCAGGGCGTTTAACTGTTCCTTTCATGGTAAAGGAAAGTATTAATAAGGGGACAACCATGCAAACCAAACTAGGAAGTATAACTCCTTCAATAATGCGGAGAGTGGTAATCTGCCCGCCAATCCAGAGCATAATGGTAGTTACGTCCCCGATTGGCGACCATGCACCTCCTGCATTTGCAGCCAGGACAACCATACTGGCAAAAAACCAACGGGTTTGTTTGTCGTCAATAAGTTTGCGCAACAGGGCTACCAAAACAATAGTAGTTGTAAGGTTATCAAGTAGTGCCGACATAAAGAATGTCAGGAAGCTCAGTATCCATAATAATTTGACTTTATTGGTGGTTCTTATTTTATCGGTAATAATTTTAAACCCATCGTGCTGGTCAACCACCTCAACAATGGTCATTGCCCCTAGCAGGAAGAATAATATTTCGCTAATCTCCCCTATGTGGTGGACTATTTCATAATCCACAATAAACTCGCGGATGGCATCCAGCCCATGCTCACCTGGGTGGCTGGCTAAAAATGCTCCCCACGAAGGGCTAAACCCAAGATTTAAAATGCCTTCTGCACCTATTATGTAAACTACCCAGCATAGGGTTCCGATTATCAGGGCTGATGCAGCTTTGTCAACTCTTAAAGGGTGTTCCAATGCTATAGCAGTATAGCCAAGGACAAACACAATTACCATTAATATAAACATAATATCAGGTTCTTTATTGATTAAGAAAAGAGGGCACAAATTTAGAAGTTTCCAACAAATATCATAATAAAAAAGATTATTAAATTACCGGCTTTACTAAAATATTTAACAAAAATAACTTTAGACAACGTCATTGTATGCAGCTTGCGGAAATAGTGGGTTGGTGGCAGTTTATTTACCTGTTCCGGGCTTTCCTGCCTAAGAAAAGGCTCTTGAATTTTTCCACCAGGCCTTTCAACGTATTAAACTCCTCTTTGTACGAGAAACCAATGCCCTGCGTATAAGGCGCTGTTTCATAAATCAGGTTGTTGTTTGAGTGGTTATATGCTTTGAGTTGTAACTTACCATTGTTGGAAATCTTAACATTTATGTCGAAATCGCCGACAATCTGGTTATTGGCGTATCCCGTACGGTTTACATTGTTGCCGATATTGCCGTTAATAGTTACCCTGTCGTTAAACATTTGCGTGCTGAGGGCTAATTCAATTTCATCGTTGGTCAACTGGTTGCCGGGCCTGTAGTTGAAGCCTATATTTACGTTGTTGCTTATTTGCGAGAGCCAATTGCTTAACTGGTTCGAAAAGAGTTCGCTGGCAGTAGTCCCCAGTACATTTGTTGATGAGGCTTCATAAGTCCCGCGCATGTATTCGGGCGTATAAAACTGGCCTAGTACCAACAACGATAATATTTGTTTGTTCAATTCTTCTTTTGTATTGAAGAATTGCTGTAGTTCTTCAACAACCCTGTCATTGGCAGTCGGGAAATCAATCTTGAAGTCTATTGACGGGTTATTCAGGTTGCCTGTTAAAATAATTTTACAATTAACCTGTATCCGCCTTGTATTGTCAATATTTTTTGAATAATTGTCAACAAATAGCTGATGTAAAGATGCTTTCAACCCATAAATTGCTTTTATGTCGATATTTGCATTGTAGGGGTCGCCCGACCAGGTAATCGACCCTCCTTTTTCTATTGTAAACCTTTTATTTATGACATTTTGAAGCGTAAACAGGTATTCGCCACGGGAAACATTGTAATCGCCGTAAAGCGTAATGTTGCCATCTTTATCCATCCCGAAACGAAGAACCCCTTCTCCTTCTGCTTTAATAATATCGCCTACCTTTGAGTTGTAAATAATTTGTGCTTTTGCTTCAGGGGTGGCATGGATAGTGAGGTTTAGGTTCATAGCAGGCTCCGGGTTATTTTCAAAAACCGCCTCTTTTTCTTTAAAAGCCCCATTATTTACAAAACGGATAAAGTTATATGTTTGTACATTTTCATCATAATCCAGCGAAATATTGACACTTGTCCCTGCAAGGGTTGTGGCTTCGCCATCAAGGTTTACATTTACGCCGTGGCCGGTTATAGCCAAATCCCCCGAGGCAAATACCTTCCCATAGAAGCGTTCATTGTGCCTGGGCCTTGTATTCATGGCCAAAATCTTTGATGACGAAAACAAAAGGTTATAGTCCATTTTATGGAAATTCTGGTGTACTATGCTGCCATCAAAAACCCCCTGGTTGCCGTACATATCGAAAACCTTAATTTTATCGAAGATAATAGCATTGCCGGCAAACTTAACCGAATCGTTGAAATTGTAGCCCGTATTCAGGTAGTTGATTGTCAGGCCTGCATCCAACCCGTATAATGAACCGTCAATTAATATATTATTCATTTTACCATGTATTTTTACATTCCCAACTGCAGACCCATGGAAATTTGAAAAGTTTTTATTCATTACTTTCTCCAGCAGGATAAGCGGCAGGTGGTTGCAGGTTGCGTTAAAATCCAGATAATCCTCTTTTGGGTTGTAATGCCCGGTGGCAAATAATTGCCTTTTATTATTCCTTTCAATTATTAATTCGGTATTTATAAATTTAGTCTCTTTATCCCATTTATTGATGATTGATACATTGCCAATATCCTGCCCCCTGAACTTCAGGCTATCAATTCCCAAATCAGAATAGATGAATGTTTCACCATAAATATCTGTAACTCCGATAGTCCCGTTAAGCTGCCCGCTTAATCCGGTTTTGGTTTGTAAATACGCTTCAAATTGCTTTAGCCCGATGTTTTTGAACGAAAGTTCAAAATTGTCCGATTTATCTTCAGAAATTATCCCGCCGGCAGTTATCGATTGGCCCTTTTTGTGGAGCATGAATCTCCGGACGGCAATTGACGTTGAATCGATATAAATCCGGCAGGGCTCAATTCTCCAAAGGGAGTCGGCAATATAAACTTTTGACGGTGCAATGTCAATTTTTATTGATGGGTAATCCCTTTGCCCGGCTTCCGAGAACTCAGCAGTTGCATTAATCCCTCCGCTGTATGACAGGCGATGGAAATTATTCCAGGTAATCCGGGTATTCAGTTTGTTGCCGGAGGCATCAGAATTAACAGCAAAATTGTAGAGGGTAAATCCGTTTTTAGTATGGAACTCGCCACATTTGAGTTTAGTTGAAAATTGTCCTCCCGAATTTGCATACAGGAGAATGTCGCGAAAAGCCATATTTTTATAATTAACACCCGGGATATGCCCGTTCAGCGAAAACCGGCTGTCTTTCGAGTTTAGGTTGCCTTTGACCTCAAAAGGGGACAAAACACTTAGCCCTGGTATAAATGATTTGGTCAGTGCAGAAAGGTCTTTTGCCACAAACCGGAAATCAAAATGATTCTTCCCCTCGTTGACAAAGGTTTTTGGGAGGATTGAGGGTATATACCGCCCTGCTATACTTTTAACGGCATTGGTTAGTGTACGGATGTTAAAGGAGCCGTATACGGAAGCATCGGCAAAATCAGAACTGAAAAAAAGGCTGTCGTTGCTATTGTATGATGAACTGGCCAATGTTATCCCGCTGAGGATCATGTCGTTGTTTTGATTCCGGTAATTCCCATGTTCAATCTTTATGGACCCTTTCATGTTGTCAATGCTGTTCCCTTCAAAGTCAGCATTCATTAAAAATGATAATTCCGAAGTAGTATTGTATGGGTCAAGGTTCAACGCAGTTAGATTTGCTTTATAAAGGAGCAGGTTAAAGTTGAATTTTGGTATTTTAGGGTTAAGGTTCAGCTCCCCGTTAAAATCAAACCTTAGGTTAGGGTCGTCAATAGTTATTTCCCCATTGAATTTCTTGTCGAATAACCCGCCGTCAAGGATAATATCCCGGTAGGTATAATTGTTTATATCAATAGCACTGACTATGCCGTCAAAGGTGCCATCGACAAACTTGCTGGTTTTATTATAAACACCAAATACCTGGCCATGGAAAGAAACTTTGCCCCAATGTTTATTGTTGTAAAGATGCCCTACGTCAAAATTGCTGGTAGCCAGTTTCCCTTTTAGCTGCACGTTGCCCGACTTCCCGGGCACTATCGACAGGTCGGTAGTAATTTCGCCCATATTGCTTTGTAACGTCCCGTATGTGACAAAATCAGTCAGGAAGCCTGAAAAATTGCCTTCATAAGTAATAAGCCCTGCATCATAAAACGATTCAGGGAAACTTAAGTTCCTGATGTGTGAATTGCCGGGTAGTTTTATGTTGCTGATATCTTTGAAGTCGGTTTGCGAATGGTGCAGGTCTAAAAATAGGTACATTGATTTTATGTCGTTCAACCCATTGGCATAAAAATCGAAGTTTACCGATGTATTATTCCCGGTCTGAATCCGCACATCCTTGCCTTTCAGGTCGTCAAGGTTCCCATAAATCCTGCCCGAACATTTAAATAATTGTTCCATCCCTTTTAAGGAGGGTATAAATTTGGCCAGGTCCCTGAAACTGATCTTTGATTTGTTGAATTTAAAGTCCAGGTTGTAATCCGGCTTCCCTTGTTCATTGCCCCCTCTTTTTTCCAACCTGATGCCGGCCTCTTCTATTTTAGAATAGTTTGTTTCAAGGTAAATAGCCCGGATATCAAATTTACCCGGTTTAGAAACCACTTTTGCCTTAAATTCTTTTAATAAGAAATCTTTGTTATCCATGAAGGCTAAATGCTCCAGTTCGAAATATGCCGAATCCTTTTTGATTGATAAATTATTTATGCTGAGGCCTATATTAGAAACTGACAGCATATCTTTTTTGCCGTAAGTGCCCATATTATAGGAAAGTTGCGCATCAGTTACCTTAAAATTATGGAAGGAAGCCTGCCATTGCCCTGGC
>UOEP01000214.1_pt1 | contig 25638 bp, 22 predicted proteins | sample 1989931 | NCBI WGS metagenome assembly UOEP01 (sample SAMEA4712198, study PRJEB27164) | hydrothermal vent metagenome | biome: marine basaltic hydrothermal vent biome; feature: marine hydrothermal vent; material: mineral | place: Pacific Ocean | collected 2011-06-14/2011-07-23 | depth 1691 m
TAGACTTTGATGTGTATAAACCTGAGCTTGAGCAGGTTAAAGAGATCGTAAAAAAGGGGATGGAAAATGCTATCGACATAGGCCTGCCGTTAACTGTAGAGATGAACTCTGCTGATAACTGGCTTGATGCCCATTGACTTCATTTTCCTCCTGGCCCGTAGGGCTTCTCAGAAGCTGTCTAAAAATTATACATTTATTTTATTATGCGTCTTTTCCCGTCATATTTCAGCAATTTATCGTTAAATAGAGTGTTGTATTCGCCCCCAAATTGCTTTATCTGACAAAAGAATACACTATAATAATTCTAAAAAACAAAATTCAGACAGCTTCTCAGGGAGAAAGGAAATAAGTAACTTTGCACGCACAAATGGCAGATATTTTTATATACCAGCAAAAAGATACCATTCGGTTGGATGGGTTGACAGGATTGCAGCACGGGCTGGAAAAACCTGCAATCTTAGGTATAAAAAGAATACCCATTAAACATTTGGATTTAGCAAGGATTGATTCTCTGGAAAAAGAACGTAAAGAGGTAGGGGAGAAGGAGAAGGTAATACAACCGACAGTGGCACAAATCAGGTATTGGCAAAGGAGAAGGGAGGAGAGCCTTTTAGTAGATTCATCCAGGACAATGAAACCCCGGACTGATGTAAAAGTTATTGCTGAAACTTATATTGCTACCAACGAGATTGGCCTGCCCAGCCGAAGTTTGGTACGCAACAATTACGACTGGTTAACGCTTTTATTATTATTTGCGTTGTTTCTTTTTGCAACGGCCAGGAAGTCATATTCAAAATACCTTGGGCATCTTTTTCAATCATTGGTTAATTATTCAACAGCCTCACGGATGTTTCGCGAAAAAAATTTTTCTTTTTTCCATGGTGCTTACAGGTTGGAGGTATATTTTTATATTACATTTTCCATTTTTGTGTATCAGGTGTTGTCCTACTTAAAAATCGGCACTACTGTCCGGGGTTTTAAGCTATACATAGTATGCCTGGCAGGAATTGTCGGGTACTTTATTATAAAACGGCTTCTCTATATCATGGTGGGGTTGGTTATTCGGCGGGTTGACGAAACAGAAGAGTATTTTTTTAATGTGAGGAATTATAACCGGGTATTGGGGATGTTCCTGTTCCCGGTAACTGTAATTTTCATGTTTTCACCCTTTTTTAAGCCACAATTATTGATAATTACCGGGGTGGTTTTAGTGTTGTTGTTTTATTTTATGTCGCTTAAGAGGGGGATTCTTTTTTTATTGAAAAAACATTTTTCTATATTATATCTCTTTTTATACCTTTGTACCTTCGAATTATTACCTCTGCTTTTAATCTATAAAGTTGTATTGGGATAAGAACAGGGATAAGTTTAATTAAAGGCAAAAGTATTTTGAAAGTTAAAAAAGTATTAGTTTCACAACCGAAGCCGGCTACCGCAAAGTCGCCGTATTTTGAATTGGCCAATAAAACAAATATAAAAATTGATTTTAGGCCATTTATTCAAATTGAAGGTGTTTCAGCAAAAGAATTCAGGCAAACAAGAATTCAGATATTAGACCATAGTGCGGTAATTTTTACAAGCAGGACTGCTATTGACCATTATTTCAGGATCTGCCAGGAACTACGTATTACCGTTCCCGATTCGATGAAGTATTTTTGTGTCTCCGAAGCTACAGCTTTTTATCTACAGAAATATATTGTGTATCGAAAACGTAAAATTTTTTACGGGAACGGGAAGTTTGCAGATTTAACCGATGTGATGAAGAAACACAAAGGTGAAAAGTTTCTGGTTCCGTTATCTCATATCCATAAAGAGGAAATCCCGAACCTTCTTGAAAAAGGGGGGTTCGATTTCACAAAGGCAATCTTATACCGCACTGTGAGCAGCGACCTTTCAGACCTGAAAGGTGTTGATTATGATATACTGGTATTTTTCAGCCCTTCAGGGATCAAGTCGTTACAGCAAAATTTCCCGGATTTTAAACAGAACGATACGAAGATTGCTTCTTTTGGCCCCTCAACTGCAAAAGCGGTGCGGGATGCAGGGTTACATCTCGATATTGAGGCTCCTACGCCACAGGCCCCTTCAATGGCTATGGCTCTTGAACACTATATAAAAAAACATAATAAATAAGGATCTTAGTTTTTTTGAAACGGCCAATGTTTACCTTTAATAAAAAAGAGAGGTTAAAGAGCCGAAAAGTAATAGAAAAGCTATTCACTGGCGGCAAATCATTTTTGGTATACCCCATAAAGGTTATTTATATACAAGCAGATACCCGGGAAGGGTTCCCTGCCCAGGCAGCTTTTAGTGTCAGCAAAAAAAACTACAGGAAAGCCACACAAAGAAACCTGGTAAAAAGAAGGCTCAAGGAAGCATACAGGCTTCAGAAAGCAGGGTTTTACGATCGGCTGGGCGAAAAGGAACTGGCTGTAATGTTTGTTTATATTGCCAAAGAGATACTCCCGTACAGTAAATTCGAGAAGGCAATGAAAACAATACTCGACAAGCTTTCAAAGCAATGATCTGTTGTCCATTATTTCAGTTTGCATCCTTACCGAATCCTCATGGATCAACTGGAAAAGTATTTTCACAAATGTTTCGTTAAGGTTCAGCTTTTTCCCCATACTCACCCGGCTGTCCATTAATTGTGTCCAGCGGTTGATCTGGAGGGCTGTAACATTATTTTCTTTTTTATAATGCCCTATTTCTTTCACAATCTCCATCCTTGATGATAAAACTTCAAGGATTTCAGAATCTAAAGAGTCGATCCTGGACCTCAGTAGTTCCAGTTCGTTTTCAAACTGCGGGTTTGTTATACTTTGATTCCTGATAACCAGCTTGTCCAGGAGCAGTGCTAAATCGGCCGGGGTTAGCTGCTGGGCTTTGTCGCTCAAAGCACACGATGGGTCAATGTGCGATTCGATCATTAAACCGTCCATGCCCATGTCAAAAGCTTTTTGTGCAATTTCAAAAAGGAATTCCCTTTTCCCGGCAATATGGCTGGGGTCACAAATAATTGGGAGGTTAGGCATAAGCCGGCGCAATTCAATCACTGTTTTCCAGTTGGGGTAGTTCCGGTAATTTGTTTCGCGGAATGGGGTAAACCCCCTGTGGATGGCCACCATGTTGTTTACCCCTGCCTGGTTTATCCTTTCAAATGCCCCCATCCAGAGCTGGACATCAGGGTTGACCGGGTTTTTAACCATTACCACGGCATTTGTGCCTTTTATAACATCGGCAATTTCCTGCACCACGAACGGGCTGGCAGTAGACCGTGCCCCAATCCAGAGCACATCGATGCCTGCATTCAGGGCTTCTTCGGTATGTTGGGCATTTGCTACTTCGGTGCCTACAGGCAGCCCTGTTTCTTTCTTGACCAGTTGTAGCCATTTTAAACCTATTGAGCCTACGCCTTCAAACGACCCCGGCCTGGTGCGGGGTTTCCACACTCCCCCCCGGTAAATAAATACCCGGTGGTCGCGGGCAAGGAGCTTTGCTGTTTCCAATGCCTGCTCTTCGCTTTCGAGGCTGCAGGGGCCTGCAATCAGGAGTGGGTTATTTAGTTGTGGCAGCCACTCTTTTATAGGGTTTATTGCTAAATTCAGTCCCATAATTATTTTGTATAAAATTTTATATTCGTCTCCTTATTTTGAATAAGTGAATGGTTGTTCCCATCAAGGATATCCCTGATTTTATTGGCATTTTTTATCAGACGGAGCAATTTTTCTGAATCACTGTTTTTTATTGCATCACGGAATTCTTCCAGGTGCTTGATGTAAACATCCAGTGATTCGACAACATAGTCCCTGTTTTGTTGAAAGATCGGATGCCACATAGTAGACGAACTTTTTGCTAACCTTACGGTAGACCTGAAGCCACCGCTTGCAAAGTCGAAAATAATATTCCGTTCTTCTTTTGCCTGCACAGCATTTGCCAGGGCATAAGCAGCAGCATGCGGCAGGTGCGAAACAAAAGCCGTATTGAGGTCTTGTTCGTCAGCAGTCATGTAAGCAATGTTCATCCCTATCAGGTGGAACATTTTTTCGATAAGGGCCAAATGTTGTGGGCCACTGTCCTGCTGGTCGCATATAATAGTGATTTTCCCTTTGAAAAGCCCTTCCATCGCTGAATCGGGGCCGGAATCCTCAGTCCCCGACATTGGGTGGGCCGGGATGTAATTCTTCCGGTGTGGATGATTCCTTACAATCTCTACAATATCTCTTTTTGTAGAACCCATATCAGTTACCGTTGCATATTCCGGGATTAGGTCGAGCACCCTGGGCAGTACCGTTAATAATTTGTCGACAGGGATGGCAAGAATCACGATATCGGCTTTTTTTACGGCAGGCTCAAGTTCTTCGGCCTTATCCACAATATCCATTTCTAAAGCCCTGGCAGCATGTTCCCTGTTAATGTCGACACCTGTTATTTCGGTGGCAAATTTGGTACTTCTCAGGTCTTTGGCTATTGAACCACCAATTAGCCCCAACCCGATTATTGTTACTCTCATGTCATATTATTTTAATAAAAAAAGGGGACTCGATTTAATCGGGACCCCCTGGTACAATATCTTGAAACAACAATAAAGTATCACCTGCCCCCTTGCGAAGAACCAAAATAGTAATACCAGAAGTATAAAGTATTGTTGTTTAAAATTTCCATATCTTACCTGATTTCGACAGCAAATATAAATATATATTTTAAAAAAGAGCTAAAAAATAAATTTTAGGCAGCTTCTTAATGAATTAATTTTTTATAATTTTTTTCGACAATACAGGAATTCCTTCGGCTTTTACCACCACCAGGTATACCCCGGCAGGGTAGCCATCCATATTGATTGATTTCTTGTATTGATTGGTTATATTGTACTCTTCTGTTGCATTGATAAGCTGCCCGTATAGATTATAGACACTTACATTCAGGCTTTTCAATGGTTTTTCTGTTTGAATTGCCACATTAACCCTATTTCTGAAAGGATTTGGGTAAACAGAGATATTTCCGGGAGAAAGCGCATGTACCGGGCTGTTCGGTACAGCTACCTGAATCCTTAGGTTGTCGATAACCCACCCCCAGCCATGCGCGTATGGGTCGGAGAAGAGGCGGAACCGGATCAATATAGTATCGCCAACAGTAAAATTCCCTGAAGCCGTCAGTCCGATATTTCGGGTTACCATCAATTCTTTTGAACCGGCTGTTGAAGAGTTATTCCCAACAACTCCCTTATTGTATTCTTCTAACCAGTTGTCGTTTGCCCTGGAATCATACCCATCAATTAATGGTTGCCATGAAATCCCCTGGTCTTTACTCCCTTCAACAATTACATAGTCAAAAAAATCTTCACTGTCGAATAAAGAACCTGTTGAACCCGGCTCAACCAACACTACCTCATCAAAACTCATAGCACCGCCATCTGCAATAATAATCGGGTATTTCAGGATTGTTGTAAAATTATAAGTTGCATCATCGGTGTCAGGGCTCGGGTAAGGGTGGCGGCTGTGAATAGCCCTGTCGGTGAAGCCTGAAGCTGTTTCGATTGAGAAATCAGAAGAAATAAAGTCCTGGCTTAAATTATTAAAATCGTTTATATAAAAAGCAACAGGGTCGAAGATTGAGAAAACCGGGACATTAAAATACCCTGTTTCCGGGAGGTAGGTAATATTCTGGTTGGACGATGCATCTTTTGCCAATATCCTGTATTGGACAGAATCGCCATCATGCAAATCATTTTTGGCAAAAATAAGTTTACCTGAATAATTAATTGATGAATCATTTTTCAGGCCTATTGACTGATACGGCACTTGGTTGATAAGATATTCAACAATTAAGGTATCTATTCCCAGGTTATCATCGGCTTTTAAAGAAATCCCGACTTCCGTTTCCGAAGTCAGTATCTGAGATATGGGCTGGTGGATGATAGTGGGGTTGATAGTATCGGGCCCGATCCGGAAATTATAAAAGGTTTCCGGTGCCCCTGAGGGGCGTTTAAAAGTCCTGTTCTTCTCATCGGTTGCAGAAATGTAATAGGAAACAACCCCTTGTTGGACATTTACCGGGAGCACAGTTTTAAACAAACCTGTTTCTTTAATGAATGGGAAAGGCAAAGAGTCTGTTGTTTGGAACAGGTCGGAAGAATAAAATAAAAAAATGGATGATGTATCAAGCAGGAAGTCACTTTTTATTTCTGCTTCAATAAATACCGGGCCTGTTAATTCCTCTACATCTTTCAACTCATCATGTTTTATATAGATATGTTTCCAACCTATGTCAGCCAACATATTCATTGTCAGTGGGCCCGGATTAAAATTTGATTCGCCCATTCCGGATGAATGTGTCATAAGGGAATTTTCGTTGCCACTCGGATAAGTATTATCATTAAGGTGGTAGACACTCGAGCCGTCTGAAAATGTGCGTGGTGCATACAAACGAGGGAGGTCGCCAGGTACGGTGTCATTAAAGATAGGGCTGATAAATTGCAAAAAACCTGAAGTAAGTTGCGTAAGTATCTGGCTGGAAGGATTCGTAAAAAGTGCCGTATCTGTTAATTGCTGGCCGTTGTAATTATGGACATATTTATCGAAAGAGGCCGGAGAGTTATCCCCATGCCCGTAACCTGCATCAGATTCGTTTGCATAAAAGAACCCGGTATATCCAAGCCCGTGGGCAATTTCATGCAATACAATGGAAACGAAGTCATATTGGTTCGGGGGAGTGTTTTGGTCAACTCCAAAGTACCAGTCTACATCCTGGTTGAATTGTGCCTCGAAATCCGGGTCGCTGCCTCCCGTAACTTCTCTTTCAAGTATTTTCTCGACAATTGCAACAGGGTAAAATGTATTTGCAGCTGGTGCCCCGTCAAAATTCTTATAATAGGACCAGGGGGCACAACTGCCCAAAACATTACTTTTTAATTTAGCAAAGGATGCACGCATGTGAATAGGGACTGGCGAATCAAGGAGGTATTCCCATATCTCAACCGCTTTTTCGAATGCCGGGATAACTGAATCCGGGAAGTTAGTATAGTCGACAATTATATTGGATGTTTTTTCTTGTGCCGATTTAAGTTGGCGTAAGTATGCTTCTGGCGGTGGAATTCGTGATATTTCAACTTTCCCTGATGCATAGCAAACCGGTGGGCCTACTTTGACTCCCTCTTTCATCCATTTCTCCTGACCCAATAAAACCAGAGAAAACACTAATACGAGTGTTGTTAAAAATAACTTTTTCATCTTTATGAAATTATATCTATAATTTTTTCTTTTTTTAAATATACAAAATATTGTTTGAAAGATACTCCCCCCTGATTTCACCCCTAAAATAAGTCAATTATTTTTTAATTTGTAAAACTTGTTCAGATAATGTATTTTTTACCAGGCGAATAGGTTCTTTCGTTAAGGTCAATGCAGATTCATCCGGCTTTTAATGTTATTTTTGTGAGGTATTGTGGAGTCGTTTAAAGTTAAAGTGATTATATTATGAGAAGCTGTTTAAGCCCCGTTTTTTTGATGATTATTTTATTTCTATTGATTTCGTCTAAGCCTGAAAAGGAATATTATAACGAATTATACCGGCCACAATTTCATTTCACACCTGAAAAGGATTGGCTTGGCAGCCCAAGCGGTTTGGTTTTTTACGATGGGGAATACCAATTGTTTTACCAGCATAACCCAAAGGGCAAAGAAAGGGGCGTTATGCACTGGGGGCATGCTGTAAGTAAAAACCTGGTACAATGGGAGCCCCTCCCTGTTGCAATTTATCCTGACGAGGGCACGGAGGATGAAAAAGGGTGTGCTGCATTTTCAGGAAGTGCAATTGTTGACAAAAATAATACCCTGGGGCTGCAGGAGGGCAGTGATAAAACATTGGTGGCATTTTATACAAGTTACAAGTGTGGGCAGCGTATTGCCTACAGTACCGATAAAGGCCGTACCTGGGAAAAATACCGGGGGAATCCTGTTATTCCATACAATCCGGCAGATGATGCCCGGGATCCAAAGGTTTTTTGGTACGAGCCTGCAAAAAAATGGGTGATGGTACTCTCCCGGAAACCTGATGGGGATGAGGTAAAGAAAGGGGTTTCAATTTATAATTCGGAGAATTTGGCCGACTGGGAGCTGAAGAGCCACCTGCCCGGGCTTTATGAATACCCTGACTTAGTGGAATTGCCTGTAAATAATCGGGTTAATGAGTCAAAATGGGTTTTGTTTGGTGGAGACGGGTCTTACCTGATCGGGAATTTTGACGGGGAGAGTTTTATTCCCGAAACAGGGAGGATAAGGAGTGATTATGGCAAAAATTATTATGCTACCCAAACATGGAATAATATCCCAAAAAAGGATGGGCGGACAATCCAGATTGCATGGATGAAAGGAGCTGAATTTACAGATATGCCTTTCAACGGGCAATTAACTTTCCCCTGCGAAATCTCGTTAAGGAGATTTGGCGAAGGCGTACGTTTGTTTCGTCAACCGGTTAAAGAAATTGAATTATTACACGGGAAACACTACGAATGGACGGATAAAAATATTATCCCCGGCATTAATCAGAATATTGTTAAAAAAGTGAAAGGCGACTGCCTGCATATAATAGGGACATTTAATATAAAAACATCTGACAATTTTGGGTTGGTACTCAGGCATGGTAAAAAGGTACTGGGAACTGAGATTATTTACAATGTGAAAATGGGGGTGCTTTCCTGCCTTGGCACAAAAATCCTGGCAAAACCTGTGGATGGGAGAATAGAGTTGGAAATATTACTCGACAGGGCGTCAATTGAAATTTTTGTGAACGGGGGCAGTGCAGTTATTACCAATTCATTTTTACCTGTTGAAGGGAACAAAGGACTGGTATTATTTACCAATGGAGGTGAATTACTTGTTGAACAACTCGATATTTATGAGATGAAATCAGCATGGCGGGCTGAATAGGCAGGAGGAAGATTTTTTTAGTTATCAGGTCGTTAAAATAGTAATATTTAGTAAAATGAGAGTACATTATTTAATTCATATCCCCGAAGAAACGCCCGGGGGGATTTCTGATTGGGCGAAACAAAATGGGCACAGTGAAAGTTATACCCGGTTATACCTGAATGAAGATTTGCCTGATGTTACAGAACCGGACTTTTTAGTGGTTATGGGTGGGTCGATGAATATTTACCAGGAAGAAAAATACCCATGGTTAAAAGCCGAGAAGCAGTTTATAAAACGTGTAATCGAGCAAGGCAAAAAAGTACTGGGTGTTTGTTTGGGAGCTCAACTTGTAACAAGTGCTTTAGGTAGCAAAGTGGTAAAAAACGGAGAAGTGGAAATTGGCTGGTTCCCTGTTTTTAAAACAAAAGAGGGGAGGGATTCTGCATTGCTCAACTCAATTTCCGAAGGGCAAAAAATTATGCATTGGCACGGCGATACTTTTTCCATACCCGGGGGGGCAACACATCTTTTATATTCGGAAGCATGTGAAAACCAGGCTTTCCTATATGGGAATAATGTTTTAGCCTTACAATTCCATTTAGAACTTACCACAGAATTACTTAGAGGGCTGGTAGAATTGGAGGAGTTGCCAGATGGCCGTTTTGTTCAATCGCCCGAACAGATTGTAGAGAGTGAAGAATTGCAGGATGAAGCACGTAAGAGTTTATTTAAATTACTGGATAAGTTCGTTACTGTGTAACAAAGAAGCCGGGCTTTATGGGCAGTCTCTTCTACCCTAACAATGACAGTATTTGCACCAGTACGATCAGCAACACCATTGCTACCGGGTAAACTGTTGCATAAGCAACCGAAGGGGCATTGGAGCCGGTCATTGAATCGGCTGCTGCCAGTCCCGGCGTACTGGTCATACTACCCGTAATTGCACCTATCAACCGGAGGATGTTCATTTTGAAAAGCCATTTGCCTGCAAAAGCCGCTATTACCATAGGGATGATGGTGATCACTGCACCGATTAAAAACAGGTTGAAACCGTATTGTTGGAATGTTTGTACAATTTGTGCCCCGGCATCAGTCCCAACAGCAGCCAGGAATAGCAATAGCCCTATCTGACGGAGCAATTGATTGGCTGCACCGGTCATGGTCCAGAGTATAGGGCCGGTTTTGCCAATGCGGCTTAACACAAGGGCAATTATTAATACTCCGCCGGTTAAGCCTAAACTAAAAGTATAGGAGCCAAAACTGATGCTTATTCTTCCGATCAAAACACCCAGTATTATTCCAATTGCAATAGGCAGGATATCCGTATCGGATAAACGTTTGGCATCATCGCCAAAAATCTGTGTGACCATTCCCATATTGGCTTTACTACTGGCAATAATCAGTTTGTCGCCAAACTGAAGCCTGGAAGAAGGGGAAGGGGAGATGTCGATCCCCGACCGCCTGATCCTGGTTATGGTTGCATTGTAGGTATTCAGAAGGTTGATCTGTGCAAGGGTTTTGTTGACCACCTCCTTGTTGGTTACCAAAACCGAGCGGACATCGAAATTTGGGTCTAATGGTATCTCCTTAGTTGTTTCACTTCCAATCAGCAGGTTAACGCTGTTTAATGCCTCCAATGTCCCTACAGCTTTAATTATATCACCTTTGTGCAGGATGGTTTCGGGGGATGGGGTTATTGCTACGCCATCGTGTACAACCCTTGACACCACTGCCTTGGTCATGTACCTGATGCGCAATTCGCCAATGGTTTTCCCTACAACATTTTTATTTTCGACTATAAAAAACTTCTTCTCAATTTTTGGGAAATTTTCACGGAGCATCTGTTTTTCATCTTCTTCGGCTTTCTTAATTGATGTGTTCAATAATTTTGGTAGGAAACGGACAAAAAGGATTACTCCGATTACCCCGAAAGGGTAACCTACGCCGTAACCGATTGAAGCCAGGGGAGAATTGGTATAGTCGATAGCAGCGGCTAACCCCGGGGTACTTGTCAGGGCTCCGGTAAGTAGCCCGATGGCAATATTTTTATCAATATTGAAAAAAAGTATCAACAGGGAAGTAATTACTCCGGCCGATAGGATGAGGATGGTAGCCAGCGAAGCCAACATGCGCCCGTCTTTTTTAAAAGACTCAAAAAAGCCTGGCCCGGCCTGGATTCCGATGGTAAATATAAACAGGAGCAACCCAAAATATTGGAAATCTTTTGGGACCACAACTCCGTAATGCCCAAAAACCAGTGCTACGAATATCACAGCCGATACATCAAGCGACAAACCTTTTACCTTAATCCGCCCAACTATAAAGCCCAATGCAATAATAAGGAATAGGGCGAAATAACTGTTTGATAATAATCCCATTAGTAAATATTTTTTACAAAGTTAATGAAATAAGGCGGGAGTAACTGTTGTTTTCAAAAATCTGTAAAAGCCCTGATATGAATTAATGTTCCGTTAAAGTGGTTGTCCTTCTGTTGAGCCGGATGAAATTTTTCACAAGCCATGCGATTATTCTGTACCTGTAACGGCGCAGTACATAAAAAACCACGGCCCACAGCAGGATCAATACAGGAGTTCGTTCTGTCAAGGTATTTTTTCCTGCAATATGGTTGGCAAAGCCAATGATTCCCTGCCATTCAGAAATAATAATTGCCGTTGCTGCCGAAAAGTTGGCAATAACCAAAAAGAACCGGGGGAGGAGAATAATGCCCCTGAGTTTTTGCTCCAGCATTTTTTTCGCGTAAGGTAGTTTTTTGTTCAGCAGGTTATCACTGCGGATGAGTTCCATGAATTCAGGGCGGCTTCTTTGTCGATTGTCCTTTGCCGCTATAAAATTCAGGAAGTCGCCTGAAACCTGGGCACGCAATTCGGCAATAATAAAATCCCCTTCAACAAAACTGTTGAGGTAGCCATGGGTTAAAACCTCTTTATAGGACAGGAAGGCCTGCCATAGGTAGGGAAACAAGTCTCTTTGGGTTTATTTCTTTTTTATTTTTAACAGGCTTTGGCCAAATTCACTGATGATTTGTACCAGGGCTTTCCAATAATTAATAGAGATAGTTATGGACCTTTCGTGCATTTCGTTGATGAAGGTTACCGGGTTGTAGGCAAATGATTTTGAAACACGTGTTGTCACATCACCGTCCATACCGATAATTGTTTGAAGTATAATCCGTTCAGTGCCTACATCGTGAGCCTTGCGTATAACCATCAGTTGCCGGAGGTTCACATCCAGTTCATGCTTTTCCGCACTACTGCCTTTTTCTGCCCTGAATTTTGAGATGGTGCCTTTATTATCAAAATCAAAGTCCTTGCCGGGCTTGTGCTCTCCAAAACTTTTTAACAGTCCCCTCAGGTCATCAGAAATCATTTCGATGCGTTTCAGCATCATCATATCCGAATCAACCTCTTCTTCATTCAGGCTGATGGTGCTTTTATTGCCCTTCAATAATTGACAGGCATCTTTTGCCCTGGAGCTTAATTCACGGAAGGATTTGTACCCGGACCCTTCATGCTCAATTCTCCCGCGGAAAAGGTTTGTTTTGTTTTTATGGCTCCCCCCCGCTAAATGACCTGCATATTTCTCACCCAGTTCGGTGAGTTTAAGGCTATATTTTTTTGCAATCTCATGCAGTAATATCCTTGGGCTGTCGGATGCCTTTGAGGTGGTCATATCCTCCTTGATAATAGTATTGACCTCCAAATGTGTTAAATCATATAAGGCCGACCCAACCTGGCTCCATATTTTCCGTTTGTTTCTCAGCATTACTTAAAGTTTTATGGGGTAGTCGCCTTATTATTCATTTGGAGGCGTGCCGGATTTATCATATTCTGTTTGGAAAACATTCAATGTTTCAAGTATCTTCTCTAACACCTCTATGTTCCTTTTGATGATTTCATGCCCCTGGTTTTCCCTGATCAGATGGTATTCGCGCAGGTCTTTGTACTCATTCGCAAATTTATTGGTCATTGCAGTAGTGATGTCTCCGGTAATCAGGTTCACCTGAGAGCACATCCGTTCATCGGTACTATCTACTTTTAGGGTGGTAGGGGTACCTTGGTTGTCTTTATTAAATTTATAATCGCCTACCAGAGTGTGTATATCCAGCCTGGTTAATCCGGCTAAATGCGTAATTGCATTGCCTAAAAAACTTTTTACATCTTGTGCCATGATTGATAGTTTTATGTTGTGATTATTAAATTGTAAGAATTCACTAATTTCTTAAAGGCTGTTACCAGCCTGATTACAAAAACAGGCCAGGCGATTACCGTGCCTGCACTAAGCAGGCTTTTTAATGCCTGGAAAAGGAACGATATCAGCGAAAGGCTGAACGACATGGAGCAGATTTTTTGATTGACCGATTTCATGTGCGATTCAACTAAGGAAGCATCTCTGCAGCCAATTATATTGATTCCGTCTTTATCAATATCGAAAATGGAATAAATTATTTTATTGTTTTTATCGCTGCTGATAACCGGCAATTTCCCCAGCAAGAATTTTATACCTTCAATAAAGTGCCTGACCGCTTCTTTAAAAAAGCGGTAGATCATTTTCAGGGTGTTTTTTATAAAGGATGCAACGTTTTTAACCTGTCCGGCTATCCACCGGAATAGTTTGCGGGCAAACTTAAAAGCTTTTTTGAAGAAGGTTTTTATACCGAAAAAGAATTGGTAGGCCATCCCATTCTTTTTGCCGGGCAGGCTGTCCTGGTTGGCAACGATATTTTCAAAACCAACTTTCATATTCTCTTCAAATTTTTTGCGGTCGGCATCTGATGCCTTTTCATAACTTTCGGACAGGATCATTAATGTATCAAAAGAGCGGTCGCTTGCCTGGTTTTCAATTTTATATTGTTGAAGGAAAAAGAGGGCGTTAAAAATGAAAGTGCAGCCTTTGATCCTTGCCAGCACCTCCCCGAATTTAACCTTTTCAGCAACGGTATCGTTGTATCGTTCAATGATGGCTTTCAGGCTGCCCAGGGTAACCTCGCCATAGTCGGCATCCAGCAGCCCTTCGTAAAATCCCCCCATCCATTGATGTACCTGTATAAGCCTTAGTATAAAGCTGTTGATTTCTTCTTTTTCCCGGTTTCTTAAGAAATTTTCATCAACTTTTATGTCCCTTCGGTAAAAAACATGTTGGTCAATCTCCTCAAAAATATCTTCATGCCCTTTCAGGTCCTTTTTCAGCCTCCTTTTGAAATGGCCTTTAAATTCGGGGTAGCCGTCTGTACCTTTGGCTTTTTTCAGGCTAAATACCACAAGGCTGTTCCGGTATCCGTATGATTCCAGGAAAGCAACCGTATAGCTTTGTAAATCAGCCAACAGGTTCAGAGTTGCCAGCTTTGTTTTTTGAACATAAAAAGCTGCTTTTTCCAAAGCAAAATAGGAATTGGCATTGAAAGCCTGCTCAATGGGCCCGGCATACAAGCCCAATAAGTTCAGCCTGTAGTGGACAATACGTGTTTGCAGCCCTTTTTGCCCGAACTCGGGGAGCCTCCCGAACAGCACCCCCTCATCAATATCTGTCGCTATTTCCAGCAACTTTACCTCTGCCTGCTCTCCATAAAGCATTTCGATGTTTTTGAATTCCTGCTCTTTGATAAGCCCCGACTCCGTAAATTCGGTATAGAAAGTGCTGAAAGCCTCGCCAATTTGTTTCTCTTTTAAAATATCAACCAGCAATTCATGCCTCAGGTACCCCAGCCCGGTTAAAAGCTGTGCTTTAATACCCAGTTCTTGCCCGTTGTCTTCGAGAAGGTTATTTTGCATTGGCCCTAAAATATCTTCGAAGGGGCTGTTCATTTATTATGCACAATTAAGGCTTTTGCAAATTCGAACATTGCTTTACGGGCTTCCATACCGGCTTTGACCATTTCATTATGAGCTTCCAATAAAAATTTATCGTCTGCGGTGAGGTTATTTCTTACAATATTCGATGAGTCGGCATCAATTTCGAAACGGGAAAAAGCTACAAGGTTCAACTTCGAATTTAATGTAACAGGCTTAGCCTTCAGAAGAGATTTAATTTTAAAGGTATCGTCATTCCCTTCTTTTATGTCGGCTATTGTTAATGAAAAGTCTCCTGAGTAGGTAGTGACTTCTAATGATGCAAGGTCATCGATAAAAGTTGCTACTTTTGCAGCAAGGGATTTCAGGCCTTCGTTAATGGATTTTTTATCATCTGCCATAATTTGGGTTTTAAGTGGTGAATAGAATAGCTTCCAGAGGTATCCTGAAGTATATTTTTTGAGTATAGCATTCAATATACGACAAAATTTGTTTCGGGACTAAATTTTACGGGGAAAATATCGGGATGTTAGAAAAGTGCCTAAAACAGGAGGCTTGCCCGTAGATGCTAAGTAGTTGATATTCAAGGGGCAAGGCGATATGCTTTTATTCAGCAGGGATTTAACAGGAAACTAAAGTCATTTTCGGGTGATAGCTCTTTTGCTTTTTCCCCTTTCAAAAAGATACGTGCTGTTTTGTTGCCGGCCAGGGTTAGGGTTTGGCCTTCCAGTTTCAGCATGGTTCCTTCCCGTAGCCCCACCACGTGTACTCCCGGGTTTATTTCAAGGAACTCCAGTATCCGTTGTTCCCGGGTTTCTCCGCTATGCCCTTTAGGATTGGTATCTAAGTAATGTGGGTTTATTTGAAAGGGCACCAGGTCCATGCAATCAAACCCTTTTGGGTCGATTATTGGCATGTCGTTGGTGGTGCGCAGGGAAGGGCAGGCAATATTCGCACCGGCACTCCAGCCTGCATAGGGAACCCCGGAAATAACTCTTTCCCTGATGGCAGGCATTTGCCCCAGGTCGTGCAACATACGGACGAGTTTCCAGGTGTTGCCGCCGCCAACAACAATTGCCTCTGCTTCCTCAATAGCTTTTAAAGGGTTTTTCAATGTATGGATCCCAACTATTTTATACCCGATTTCTGCAAAACGGGGTTTCACTTTTTCTGTATATGTATCATAAGACAAGGTTACTGTAGCGTAGGGGATAAAAAGCACAGTTAAAGGCTTCTTCCCGAAGAACTTTTGAATTTCATATTTTGGGAAATCCAGGTATGGTTCGCCTGGCATGGTTGAGTTGCTTATTAATAATAGTCGCATTACAAAATTTTTTAAGGCCTGGAAAAATCCGAAATTTTTGATAATTAATCAATGACAAATGTAAGTTTTGCCAGAAATTTATCAATTATAAAGGTACTGTTTTTTGTGTCAAATAGTGCAAAAACAGACCGATTTGTCCTGATCTGGGACGGCTTAACGGTACTGTTTTTTTATCACCCTGCCTCTGTATTTTTATTTTTTGTGTTTGTAAAAAGCCTTTAATTATTGCCTTTTGAGTGGTTTGTAGCAATATGCTGCAGGCTATGCAGATTCTTTTGGCGGGGAAATTGATTAATGGCTTTGTGCTAATGTAATATTGGGGCAAACCTGTTAGCATTTAATATGGCATCCTCTTTCTCAATAGGATGGCTATATACATTTGGTGTGTTTTTAATTTTTATAATTTGAAAGATGACAAAATCAGAAAAGGCTGAAATGTTTATTAAATTGGAAAAGGCCAGCCAATATAGGAAAAGATGCGAAGAGCGTGAAAACAGGTCCATACGTTTGAGGAACCTGTTTGCCGTTTCTTTTATCGTTTCAATTATCCTCATCATTGTTTCATATATTCTTATGAACTCATCGTTGGCCGATGAAGGGCAAGCCCCGGGTTATTATAAAATCTTGCCTGTAATTGTATATGCGGCCCTGGTTATTGGTATATCTTTATTCATTTGGTTAATTGTTGCCTTTTTTAAGTCGTTTAACATTGAACTTGAATTGAATAGGGCACGGAAGATAGAAGGGATTATGGTACAGCATGTATACCGGATTATGTTGATCAATCCTGAAGGCAATTAAACTCACCTGCCAAAACCAATAGAAAGGCATATTAGTGGCAATGTTCCCCCCTTATTATTTTATAAAAGGTATGGTAAATTTTAAAATATAGGATAAAAAAAAACTATGGATTACATTCATAACTACATTGAAGAAAACAAAGGCCGGTTTTTAGAAGAATTGTTTGGGTTAATACGCATCCCCTCTATTAGTTCGTTGTCGGGGCATAAAGGCGACATGTACAAAGCAGCAGAATACTGGAAGGAGCTTTTACTTGGCGCAGGCGCTGATAAAGCTGAAATTTTTGAAACAGACGGGAATCCGGTTACCTATGGAGAAAAAATTATCGGTTCGTCACTACCCACAGTTTTGGTATATTCGCACATGGATGTAATGCCTGTCGACCCAATTGATAAATGGGACTCGGGTCCTTTTGAGCCGGAAATCAGGGATGGCAAAATATGGGCCCGTGGAGCTGATGACGATAAAGGGCAGGGCATGATGCATGCCAAAGCTTTTGAGTTAATGGTTAAAACGGGGACTTTGCCATGCAATGTTAAGTTTATGATTGAGGGGGAAGAGGAAATAGGTTCGCCTAACCTCGGTAAATGGTGTGAAGAGAATAAGGAAATGCTGAGGGCTGATGTAATCCTGGTTTCCGATACTTCGATGATTGCTCCGGATATTCCTTCGGTAACAGCCGGGTTACGGGGACTGGCTTTTTGGCAGGTAGAGGTTACCGGCCCTGATAAAGACCTTCATTCGGGGTTGTTTGGGGGGGCGGTTGCCAACCCGATCAATGTACTTTGTAAAATGGCCAGCCAAATGGTTGACGAAAGGGGGAAAATTACTATCCCCGGATTTTATGATGATGTAATGGAAGTATCTGCTGAGGAAAGGGAATTACTGGCAAAATCACCATTCGATGTAGAAGGATTCAAGAAATCCATTGGTGTTGAAGAACTGGCTGGCGAAGAAGGTTACTCAACCACCGAAAGGACAGGCATACGCCCCACATTTGACTTATGCGGTATTTGGGGGGGGTACACAGGAGAAGGGGTTAAAACCGTACTTCCATCCAAAGCATTTGCAAAAATATCAAGCCGGCTGGTTCCAAACCAGGACCATGAAAAGATTGCCCGGCAGTTTAAAGAGCATTTTGAAGCAATTGCCCCGGCTTCGGTCAAAGTTAAAGTTACTTCGTTGCATGGAGGGCAAGGCTATGTCTGCCCGGTTGATATACCTGCTTACAAAGCTGCCGAAAAAGCTTTTCTTGACGTATATGGGAAACCACCTGTCCCTGTCCGTTCGGGAGGGAGCATACCAATCATTTCAACTTTTGAGGAAGTATTGGGGATAAAATCGGTACTAATGGGCTTCGGGCTGGAATCGGATGCCATTCATTCGCCAAATGAGAATTACCCGCTTGAGCAATTCTATAATGGAATAAAAACTATCCCGCTATTTTATAAATATTTTGTTGAGATGGCAGGTTCTGAATAACAGGAATAATAAATTTAGACCGCTTCTCAGCTTTTCGTGGAATAGAATGATGCTTTTAAAGGTTTTATAAATCCGGGAATTTATCTTATTTTCGCGCTATCATTTTGCACAACAAATAATTATGTGGCTCAGGGTTTCCCGTATCATTCTTAGGAACAAGATTTTACTACTGTCGTTATTGACGGGGATAACCATCTTTATGGGTTATCAGGCCTCACAGGTTGAGATGTCGTACGAATACGCATCTTTATTGCCTAAAAAGGACCCTGCCTACAAAGACTACCAAAAATTTATCAAAACTTTTGGCGAGGAGGGGAATATTATAGTTATTGGCATTACCGATAAAAACTTCTTTGATTACGCCCATTTTCATAAGTGGAGGGAGCTCTGCTCAAAATTAAGTAAAGTCGAGGGGGTAGAAAACCTCCTGTCGGTATCAAACAGCTATAACCTGGTAAAGAATACAAAGGAGAGGAAGTTTGAGATAGAACCGGTTTTCCCTGAACATATAAAAGGGCAGGAAGAACTTGACAGCCTGGTTTCCGTATTTAAAAGCCTGCCTTTTTACCGGAACAGGATATACAATGAGCAGGCTAATTCTTACCTGCTGGCCATTACTGTCAATAAAGACAAAATGGCTTCTAAAGACAGGGAGCAGATGGTGGAGTCCATCAGGGATGAGTGCAGCCACTACGAAAACGAGATGGGAGTAAAACTTCATTACTCCGGGTTACCTTATATCCGCGTTGTAAATGCCGTAAAAATCAGGAAGGAATTGTACATGTTTAGTGTGCTTGCTTTGGCCATTTGTATTGTAGTCCTGTTTTTCTTTTTCCGTTCATTTAAAGCAGTTTTCGTCCCTGTGGTTATTGTGCTGATTGGCGTTGTATGGTCACTTGGTATGTTGTCGCTTTTTGGGTACAAGATCACAATCCTTTCCGGCATGATCCCTCCGTTGCTGATTGTCATTGGGATACCCAACAGTATTTATATGCTGAATAAATTCCATCATGAATTTATTTCACATGGGAATAAGGTAAAAGCCCTGCAACGAGTAATTATTAAGATAGGGAATGCAACTTTCCTGACAAACCTTACCACCGCATCGGGGTTTGCTACCTTTGTAATCACGAAAAGTGATATCTTAAAACAGTTCGGGATTGTGGCTTCACTCAATATTATGGGGTTGTTTGTACTTTCCCTTTTATTAATACCCATAATATTCAGTTTTATTGGCCCCCCATCGCCAAAACATGTAAAGCACCTTGAAAACAGGTTTGTTACAAAGATTATCGATCAGCTGATTATAATTACAAAAAAATACAGGAAAGTGGTTTATGCCGCTGCAATAGGTATAATATTAGTAGGGTTTTATGGTTTTTCTTTAATAAAGAGTTCGGGTTACATGGTAGATGATATCCCTAAAGATTCGCCTATTTATGTGGACCTTAAATACTTTGAAAAGAATTTTGACGGGCTAATGCCACTTGAAATAATAGTTGACACAAAAAAACCCAATGGAGTGATGCAACTGTCAACGTTTAATAAAATTGACCTACTGGAAAAAAAACTGTCGGCATATCCCGAGCTTTCACCCCCTTTGTCTTTGCTCGACCTGCTTAAATTTGCAAAACAGGCATTTTACAACGGGAAAGAAAGTTATTATAAGCTACCCAATAGCCGCGAAAAGAATTTTATTTTAGCTTATGCTTCCAAAGGCAAAGAAAATTCGACCCTGCTCCATTCATTCCTTGATAGTTCAAAACAAGTTACGCGGATAAGTATCCGGATGAAAGATGTAGGGACGAAAAAAATGGAAGAGTTGTATGGAAAATTTAACAGCCAGGTAGATTCGATCTTTTCGGCCGACAAATATAATGTAACCATTACAGGTTCAAGTATTACCTTTTTCAGGGGCACCGAATATTTAATGAGGAACCTTTTTTCAAGCCTGGCACTTGCCATTTTCCTGATTTCAATATTTATGGCGGCCATGTTCTCATCGTGGCGGATGGTTATTATGTCGTTAACACCCAATATAATCCCATTGATCTTTACGGCTGCAATAATGGGTTTCACAGGAATCCCCATTAAGGCGTCAACAATATTGGTGTTTAGCATAGCTTTTGGTATTTCGGTCGACAATACCATTCATTTCCTGGCAAAATACAGGCAGGAACTTAAAGTGACCAATTGGGATATCAGGCAGTCGGTGATCCTTGCCTTGCGCGAAACAGGGGTAAGTATGCTGTACACTTCAGTAGTGTTATTTTTTGGATTTGGAATTTTCAGCCTTTCCAGTTTTGGAGGTACTGTTGCCATGGGTATCCTGGTTTCATTAACATTACTGGTTGCAGTAACATCAAACCTTATATTGCTCCCTTCTTTGCTTTCAGGGCTGGAAAGGATTACCACGACACGCTCTTTCAAAGAGCCGCTCCTGCAGATTTATGACGAAGAAGAAGATATTGAACTTGAAGACCTCGAAATAGAAGCTGCAACTCCGGAAAAAAAGGAAGAATAATGTATACCATATCAGCATTACAGGATATTTTTAATGCCGAAATAGAAAAAGAGTCTAACCGGTTAATTTCGTCTGGACCTAACAATCTGTATGCCCCTGTAAAATATGCGTTAAGCATGGGTGGCAAAAGAATCCGCCCGGTAATGGTATTGTTAAGCTACAACCTTTTTGCAAATGATGTTGAGAACGCTTTACCTGCAGCCCTGGCCATCGAAATATTCCATAATTTTACGTTACTCCACGATGATATTATGGACGCCGCAGAAATGAGGCGGAATAAACCAACTGTCCATGCGGAATTTAATAATAATGCCGCAATCTTGTCGGGCGATGCTATGTCGTTTATTTCTTTTCAATACCTTCTTAAAAGCAAATCGGAAAAATTGATTGATGTAATAAGGCTGTTTGCCGATACCGCTGTTGAGGTTTGCGAAGGGCAGCAATACGATATGGACTTTGAACAAAGGGTTGATGTAAGCGAAGCTGAATACATGGGAATGATCCGGCTTAAAACGGCTGCCCTACTGGGGTGTAGTTTGAAAGCCGGCGCGTTACTTGCCAATGCCTCCGATAAAATCTCAGATGAATTGTACCGGTTTGGGATTGCCCTGGGTATCGCGTTCCAACTTCAGGACGACCTGCTGGATACTTTTGGCGATGAGGAAGCCTTTGGCAAAAAGATTGGGGGAGACATTGTTTCGAATAAAAAAACATACCTCCTGATAAAAGCTTTTGAATTGGCCGGGCAGGCTCAAAAAAAGGAGTTGCTGTATTGGGTAGGCCGTAAAAAGTTTGACCGGGGCGAGAAGGTAACGGCCGTTAAAAAGGTGTTCGCCGGGTTAAAGGTCGAAGAGAAAACTCTGGGTATGGTTGAGGCTTATTTCCAATCGGCAATTTCCTGTTTAAAGAGCCTTGGCATTGATGAAGGCAAAAAAAAACAGCTTCTTTTACTTTCTCAAACCCTGCTGAAAAGGAATCGTTGATTTAAGTTTAAATATTTGGCAAAAAAGTTTGATTTTATTGTTATAATGCAAAACAATGCTAAATTTGTTTGCATTAATTTCCCTATGGGAATTCTTAATACCGATCAAAAAATCTGATTTCAAATGACGAAGAATATTGGTAAAGTATTGCAGGTGATCGGACCTGTTGTAGATGTTAGCTTTGAAAAAGAAGGCTGCGAACTCCCTAGTATTTATGATGCGTTGGAGATAGAACAAGAAGGCGGGGAGAATCTGGTTATTGAGTGCCAGCAACATATTGGCGAGAATACCATTCGTTGTATTGCGCTGGATTCTACCGATGGGCTAAAAAGAGGGATTGATGTTGTAGCTACCGGTAGCCCCATTGTAATGCCGAAGGGGGAAATTTCGCTCGGGCGTTTATTGAATGTTACCGGCGGTGCTATTGACGGGTTGGAACAACTGCCTAAAAAAGGGCTTAATATCCATAATGAACCACCTGAATATAAAGAGTTATCAACTGAAATCGAAGTGCTTTATACCGGTATTAAGGTAATCGACCTGATTGAGCCGTATGCCAAAGGGGGGAAGATTGGTTTGTTCGGTGGTGCCGGCGTTGGTAAAACCGTATTGATTCAGGAATTAATTAATAATATTGCGCTTGCACACAGCGGATTATCTGTATTTGCAGGAGTTGGCGAACGTACCCGTGAAGGGAATGACCTTTTAAGGGAAATGATCGAAGCCGATATTGTCGATTACGGGGATGAATTTAAAAAATCGATGGAAGCCGGAGGATGGGACCTTTCCAAGGTGGATAAAGAAGCAGTAAAGAAATCGAAACTGGCACTGGTTTTCGGGCAGATGAATGAGCCTCCCGGTGCCCGTGCAAGGGTAGCTTTATCCGGGTTGACGATTGCCGAAAGCCTGCGTGATGGCGATGGCACTCCCGGCGGCGGGCGCGATATTTTGTTCTTCGTTGATAATATTTTCCGGTTTACCCAGGCAGGTTCCGAAGTCTCAGCACTTTTGGGGCGTATGCCTTCAGCAGTGGGTTACCAGCCAACCCTGGCTACAGAGATGGGGGTCATGCAGGAGAGGATCACCTCAACAAAAAACGGGTCGATTACATCGGTACAGGCAGTTTATGTACCGGCCGATGACCTTACAGACCCTGCCCCGGCAACAACTTTTGCCCACCTGGATGCTACTACTGTGTTGAGCCGCAAAATTTCTGAATTGGGTATTTACCCGGCTGTTGACCCTCTTGATTCAACATCACGGATATTGTCTTCGGAAATTGTAGGCGAAGAGCATTATAATTGTGCACAACGTGTAATCATGCTTCTTCAACGCTACAAGGAATTGCAGGATATTATTGCAATACTGGGGATGGATGAACTTTCGGAAGAAGATAAGCTGGTTGTCCACCGTGCACGGCGGGTTCAGCGATTCCTTTCGCAGCCATTCTTTGTTGCAACACAATTTACCGGGCTCGAAGGGCAATTTGTTTCAATTGACAATACCATTAAAGGGTTCAACATGATTATGGACGGGGAAGTGGACAAATACCCCGAAGCAGCGTTTAACCTGGTTGGGACGATTGAGCAGGCCATAGCTAAAGGAGAAAAAATGCTGGCAGGTGAATAATATCTCCTGCAAACGAAATTTTTAGTTATTTGATTGAAATAAAAACCTATGTTTCTCGAAATAATCACACCCGACAAAAAAGTGTTTTCCGGAAAGGTAAAGCTTGTTCAGCTTCCCGGTAGCAAAGGGAAGTTCGAAATACTGAGGAACCATGCTCCGATCATTTCCACCCTGGGTGAAGGCGTTGTTAAGGTTGTGAAAGAGGACGGGGGAGAACTACTTTTTGATATTGATGGAGGTGTAATTGAAAATAAGGCAAATAAAATTATTGTGCTGGTTGAATCGGCTTAGAAGCCTCCTTAAATAAAATGAAAATCCTACTGTGCAACCCTGGAAATAGTTTTATTTTTAGGGTTTTATTTTGTTGCTGATCTAAGATGAAGGTAAAGTTTTTGATTATACGGTTTAGTTCTATTGGCGATATTGTCCTTACATCCCCTGTAATCAGATGCCTGAAAGAGCAGGTAACGGGAGCAGAAATATATTTTGTGGTAAAGGAGAAATATGCTGAAATATTAAAAGCAAACCCTCATATCAAAAGAGTTTTTCTTTATAAAGATAAAATTACCCCTTTGCTGAAAGAGCTGGAAAAAGTGCAGTTTGATTATATCATAGATTTGCACATGAACATAAGGAGTAACCGGATTAAGCGGTGGTTGAAAATCCCGGGGTTTTCTTTTGATAAGCTCAATTTTAAGAAATGGCTGTTGGTAAATTTTAAAGTCGACCGGTTGCCAAAAAAACATATTGTTGACCGCTACCTTGAAACGGTTAAGGTTTTTGATGTGAAAAATGATGAGAAAGGGCTCGATTATTTTATCCCTGGCAATCAACATTTTGATTATAAAAGCCTGCCGGAAGTTTTTCAGAATGGTTACATAGCCTTTTGTATAGCAGGAAGCTACCAGACAAAGAAGCTGCCCCCTGAAAAGATAATTGCAATTTGCAGGAAGCTTCCCTATCCGATTGTTTTACTCGGAGGGAACCGGGAAAAACCCGTAGGAGACTCAATAGCAGGGCTATTCTCCGAAAGTGTAGTAAACCTGTGTGATAAAATTTCATTAAATGAATCTGCTTTATTGGTAGGGAATGCCCGTTTGGTATTGACCAACGATACCGGGATGATGCATATTGCTGCTGCGTTCCGGAAAAAAATACTCTCTTTTTGGGGAAATACAGTCCCCGGACTGGGCATGTACCCTTACCTCCCCGACCCGGTTTCAAAAATTATGCAGGTCGATGGGTTAAAATGCCGCCCTTGTTCCAAGCTTGGTTTCGACAAATGCCCAAAGAAACACTTCAGGTGCATGAATGATATTGATGTCGAGGAAGTTGCCGGATGGGTACATGAAAATTTCAGATAGCCACAATTCCTTTATAATATCCCCCGGTTTATTTTTGGAGACTATTTGAGAATTATCATTTACGCCACTATAATAATTCATAAAAATAAAATTTAAACAGTCTCTTATTCCTACAGGAAAAGAGGTGCAGGGTGGGCAATTTTATATCCTGATTTCCGTGCTTTGACACTGAGAAAAGCATGAATTAATCGAAAAAGAGGGCTTTTAGCATGGTTTTTTAGAAAAAAACACCAAAAATTTTTTGTTTAAAAAATATTTTTATACCTTAGCCTTTGCGTTGATATTCTTTCAACGTATGTTTGGGGGTTAATAATAAGGGTTGCAGAGGCAACCCTTTCTTCTTTTTACCAAACAATCTAAATCAAAATTCTTCATACTCCGGCTCAATTCAAATTTTTGGTGGAATAATATTGGATTCATGGAATAGCTTAGGGATCACATGGAAAAGTGGGGGGGTGTATCTTTTTATCAATGATAGATAATCTGTTGGCCGGCCTACGAGGGTTTTGATTTAGAAAACAAGGGAGTAAATAAGGGCAGGCACTGGTAAGCAATCCTGTTTGACGATCCCGATTTTCGGGAGAGGAGTTTGATTGCGTAGCATTTACGATCCGTAGTTTTCTATCAAAAGCATCGTCAGCCTTGACCTTTTTGTTTACTTTTTGGGTCAAGCCAAAAAGTAAAGCCTGTCCGGCAGGACAAGAAGGATCTTTTTACCTTGAAAGGATCTTAGTTTTCTATTTGTAACACTTTAGCAGTTTTGATCCATTAGCGGGAAAGTAAAAACATACCATACCCTCAATAATTTGAATTGA
>UOEP01000027.1_pt1 | contig 25318 bp, 12 predicted proteins | sample 1989931 | NCBI WGS metagenome assembly UOEP01 (sample SAMEA4712198, study PRJEB27164) | hydrothermal vent metagenome | biome: marine basaltic hydrothermal vent biome; feature: marine hydrothermal vent; material: mineral | place: Pacific Ocean | collected 2011-06-14/2011-07-23 | depth 1691 m
ACACCCGCCTGGTTGAGTTTCAGCACTGGCATCAGCCGGGCATTCAATGGTTGGGGCAATGCTGTCAACCACCTCAATATTAACCAAGCACGTTTTAATAATATTTTCCCCTTTATATACCGTTACTGTAACGGTTGTGGTCCCAAGGCCTAAAGCTTCGCCCGGAAGTGGCGACTGAACCGTCTTAAAATCATCCCCTTTAGTACAACTTGTACCCGTAATATCAGGAGTCAATACCGGAACTGTGGCCTGGCATAATTGGGCGACTGTTATTGTCCTGTCATCCGGGCAAACAATAATTGTTGAATCGCTGACAGTTGGTATTACAAGGAAACTGCATGAGCTAATATTCCCTGCTTTATCGGTTGCGTACAATGTAATCTCTGTTGTATCGTTAACCACAGTGCCACTGATGGGTATTTGAGTAACATTTATGTTTCCGGGATTTGAGCAATTATCCGAAACTTCTGCTTCTGATGTATAATCATCAATAATAATTTCGCAAACTTCATTTAGTGGAACTTCCCGGTCTTCCGGGCAGGCAATGGTTGGAGGGATTGCATCAACTACATTAAGGTTGAAACTGCATAAGCCGGCATTGCCACTTAAGTCGGCAACCGAAATGGTTATGGTTGTTGTCCCTATGCCAACTATTGTTCCGGCCAATGGGTTTTGGGTAATTATCAGAGAATCGGGAGAGGTACAGTTTTCGAGAACCTCAATCTCTGCTAAAAAGTCGGGCACAACAGCTGTGCAGTTTTCGCCTGCTGCCACTGTTTTATCATCAGGGCAGGCAATCTCAATGGTTGTATCGCTTACGGTTACATTAACATCGCATGTTTTTACCAATTCCTGTTCATTATACACATTCAGCGTTACTGTTGTGCTTCCCAGCCCGGTTGGAGTGCCTGCTAATGGCAACTGATCCCAGCTATAAACTGCATCCACATCGGTACAACTTGCCGGAATAATATACGGCTTAAGCCCCGGAAGTGTGGCTTCGCAGTTTGCATCGGCATAAATAGTTGTATCATCGGGGCAAATTACCGTGTCATTTTCCATGGTAAACGGAGAAACACTGAAGCTGCACGAATCTACATTTCCTGCACCGTCAGTTGCGTAAAGCGTTACTTCAACCGTATTGATAAATGTGAATCCCGGTGCCGGGTCCTGGTAAACCGTTATATTTTCTGAATCGGTGCAGTTATCTGATAACGATTCGAATGTATAATCGGGAAGGACTGCCACACAGGCTTCATTCAACGGGATGCTGTCATTCTCAGGGCAGTCGGCCATCGGAGGTATTGTGTCAAGCAATTCAATAGTGAAGCTGCAAGAGTCAACATTACCACAATAATCTTCGGCATACATCCAGACCTGCAGGGGAGACTCAGTCCCCGGGACCAAAGAACCGGGAGCAGGAACCTGCGTGATTAAAACTGAACCTGCTTCGGTACAGTTGTCAGAAGCATTAACCATGTTTACAAACGAGCCTAATTCAATCTGGCAATCCTCATCAACATACCTGGTTATTGTTCCTTCCGACAGGCATTCAATTGAAGGTGCAATTGTATCTTTTACAGTTATTAACTGTATATGAGTGGTAGTATTTTCACAACCATCAGAAAGGCTCCAGGTCCGGGTAATGGTAGTGATCGTCTTATCCTCGCATGGCCCTTCTGCCAGTTCATCTTCGAATGTAGCATTTAACCCTGAACCACAGTTGTCGGCTTCATCGGTAACATCCCCGGTGATTTCTGTGCTTGCATCGAATTGGCAATTCTCATCTTTATAAATGGTGATGTCTGAGGGGACAGAGAATGTAGGTTTCGTTGTATCCAAAACAGTTATTATTTGTTCCCGGGTTGTACTGTTTCCACATTCATCGGTTAATGTCCATGTACGAAGTATGGTTGTACTTCCTTCACATAGCTCATTTTCTGTTTCTTCATCTTCATATTTAGCTTCCAATGAAGAGCTGCAATTGTCGGCTTCATCGGTAACATCGCCTGTGATATCTACAGTGGCGGCATAGCCACAATTATTATCTTTATAAATCGTTATGCCTGGCGGAGCAGTGAATGCCGGTTTTGTAGTATCGTTTACTGTAATAGTTTGAGTACAGGTTGCAAAATTGCCTGACGGGTCGGTAGTTTTATAAGTCCTGGTAATTATTTCCGGGCATGTATTTCCATCAGAGCCATCTACTACGAACTCTGTTAACAGGTTATTGCCACAATTATCGAAAGCTGTAACCAATGTTGTATCAGCATCCGGCACTTCATCTATACACTCAACGGTTATTCCTTCAGGGCATTCAATCTCGGGAGGAGTTGTGTCGTTAGGAATAACATTGAAACTACAGCTTTCAAAGTTACCCATATCATCGGTTACTGTAATGGTAACTTCTGTCGGCCGGGTAATAACAGTCCCTGGATCAGGCGATTGAACCACTGCCAGGCCGCCCTCTGTAAGGCAGTGTTTTGAAATATCTGCCGAGTCAATATAGTCAGGCAGTATGAATTCACAGTTGGCGTCAACAGCAACAAGTTGGTCGTCAGGGCAAATAACAGTTGGTTTTATACTATCGACCGGGGTTACCCAGAAATTGCATGAGTCGACATTTCCCGATTTATCGTAAGCATAAATGGTAATCATTGTCGGGGCACTGATAACTGTTAAGGCTGCCGGGCTTTGAGTTTTCCTGTCTACTTTGCAATTATCGGTTGCATCTGCCATTACTGTGTAGTCTTTAATCCTGAATTCGCAGGTTGTGTCACGGTAGATTTCAAAGTCTTCAGGGCATTCAACAACAGGTGCAATTGAATCCAGTACGATAATATCTGCAATACAAACATCAAAGTTTCCGGCCTTATCGTAAACGAATAACCCGACATTTTCAGGCTCCTGTTCAGGATTAACCATATCGCACGACAGGATATTCGGTATAATATCCAATGTGATGCTATCGCAATTGTCATACGAACCATTGTCGATATCCCGGGTAGTTATAAGGAACTGGCCATTTTCATCGAGATAAACCGTTGTGTCTTTACATATCGCAACCGGGTCAAGGCCGTCTTTAATTGTAACGACTGCTTCACAGGTATCTTTTAAGCCTGCGTTGTCGGTAACAATAAGGTAAACGGTGGTGTCGCCAACATCTGCACAACTGAATTGTGAAGGGAATACTTCTATTGTAATCCCACAGCATTCCGAACAGTTGTCGTAACTGCCTCCGTCAATATCTTCACCGGAAATAACCACACTGCCGTTTTCATCCAAATAGGCGGTGAAGTTTTTACAAACAGCCACAGGTGGTATAGTATCTTCCTGGGTTATAGTAACTGAATCAGTTGCCTGGCATTGATTGGCATCTGTAACTGTAGCGGTATATAGTCCGGCAACCAGCCCGGTAGCGGTTAAACTATCCTGGACAGGGTCGGTATCCCAGGCATAAGTGTACGGTGCAGTACCACCTGTAACATTTGCCGTAGCAATTCCTGTAGCATCGCCGGGGCATACTGTATTTGTGTGAATAATATCAATCTCCAGGGCTTTTTCAGACCCTTCAATGGTTACCTCAACAGAGTCTTCACATTCGTTGGCATCGATTACTACAACTGTATAGGTACCTGCAGCCAAACCTGTGGCAGTAGAGCCTGTTTGTTGCGGGACTGTATTCCAGGAGTACGAATAAGGAGCTTTCCCGCCGGAGGCCTGGGCAGTAGCCGAGCCAATGGTACCTCCATAACAATCAACATCTGTTTTACTGGTAATTGAGGCAGTTAAGTCTGTTGGCTGCGTTATTGTAACCTGTGCTTCGTCTTTACAACCGTTTGCATCGGTTACGGTTACTGTATATGTGCCTGCAACCAGCCCTGTTGCTGTGCTTGTGGACTGGTTTGAAGCATCGTTCCATAAATAAGTATATGGTTCAGTCCCTCCTTCAATGGATACAATAGCGGCTCCGGTACTATCACCGTAGCACAATATCTCAGAACTTTGGGTTGCAGTTGCTATGAGTGCATCCGGTTGCCCGGCTATAATTGTATCGGAAGCAGTACAATGCCCGTTTCCATGCTCACTTACTACTGTTACCCAGTGTTTCCCTGCATTTAGGGTTGTAACTGTTTTTGTGGTTTCTCCATTGTCCCACAGGTAATGGTAATTACCATTTGCTCCGTAGGCATTAACGGTAGCAACGGCATTGTATTCACCATAGCATGATACTGAATCAATTAATGTGATTTCAGCTACCATTGAATCCGGTTGGGAAACATATATACTATCAGGTTTTTCACAGCCGTTAGCATCGGTAACAGTTACGTAAGCCCATCCGGCATTAACAGTTGACGAATTAGATGTAGATCCCGTATTCCATGAATATTTATAATCAGGAGTGCCTCCGTTTAGTCCACTGATTGTAGCTACGGTGCTTCCTCCATAACATCCTATTGGGTTTATTGTTTCGAGATTAAAGGAAATCGGGGCAGGTTCCTCAATATTGATACTTTTACCCGCCGTGCAGCCATTCGCATCAGTTACAACAACTGAGTAAGTTTTAGCAGGGAGATTGAATATAGAATCAGTAGTCCCTCCATTATCCCATAAATAAGAATATCCAGGGGTTCCTCCGGTAACTTTAACCCAGGCAGATCCACTGCTGCCTCCATTACATAAAACATCGGATGTAAATAAGTCAATCCCAGGTGAAGAAACGGTTATCGTAAAACTTTCCTGATCCCGGCAACCTGACCCCGTATCTGCTTCATCATAAATATACAGGGTTTTTGTGTTTGAAATAACTGTGCCCGGTGCGTATTTCGTACCGCCACCATCTGGTGCAGTGAAATATCCGGCAAGCAGGGTTAAATTTTGCCCCGGAACAGGAGGCAATGTATAACTTTCGCAAACAGTTGTGTCAGGAAGGTCATAAACATCTATATCACAAAGATTGGGCTCTCCGTAACATTTGTCCTTAAACCCGCAATATATCTCATCATCCCAGTTTTTTTTCTGGTAATCATATTTCCATATTTTATATGATATTACTCTCGGATGGCCTTTCTCCCGGGTTGGGTCTCCTTTGTCGCCCCACCCATTTGTAAAAAGGTCAGAACATGATATATGGACATTCATTGTATCTGCCCCTGCTATCATTTCTACAGTGTTTGCATTCCCAATTGAGGTACCTGTAACTGTGTAACCACCTTCGAAATGGAATTCATAACTTTTATATTCTGATTCTCCGTTCAGTTCCGGCCTTGGGTTTGGGTCGTCCACGTGACGGCATTCATCGAACGTAACCTGGTAATCTTCAACTTCCCCATCATCGGCCAAACCTCCGGGAGTACCTGAGTTTATTGTATTGTCGGTAGTAAGCCTGAGCCTTAAATAACTGGTGCCGGGTGCAATATCTACCGGTAAGTTTTCCCAGACAAGGGTTACATTAATATTATTACTATTACCGGCTATTGCAACCGATGTATATTCATCACTGTCGAAAGTCCCGTTTTTGTCCAGGTCGATCCAGCCATGTAAGGTGCCTGCATTGCCTGTCGTATTGGTAACTTTAATATCTTCAAGTACATAATCGATATCTCCATTCGTTAATACAGGTACTGAAGAAAGCCCGTCTTCATCATCGGGAGTGCCTTCTGTATCGTCATCAGTTGCATTGGCATTGTTATCGGTTCCATCGCCGTAATTCCCGGAGTCTTTGTCAATATTATCATTGATCTTAATATTCGGAAGTATCTTATGGGAAGCTTCTGAATAACCGGGGGCATCTCCAAAATCTTTATTGCAGGTTAGAGTAATCCTTTTTTCACAGCTTCCTTTGTTCCCTGATTTATCAGTAACCTCAAAAGTCCGGATAACGATTAAAGGGTCGGTGCTAAATATTATATCGGTATATGTAATTGTTTTTATTTCACAATTATCGGAGGCTGTACTTCCTTCTGCAACTAATTGAGGCATGCTTATCTCTATTTCTTTTGTTGAGTAAGCCAGGAGCCCGTTTGCCTCATTGCTTATATCCCCTGTATCGCATCCATCAATGGTAATATCCTCACAATTAACAACCGGGGATACCGTATCAAGTACTGTTACTTTTTGAATACTTGTTGCTTTATTACCTGAATAATCAACAACAGTCCATGTTACATTGGTAACACCTACCTGGAAGGGTTCATTTGCATTGTTGTAAAGGTCTTTAACCCCACAATTATCAGAATAATCGGGAACTCCGAGAGTGACGTTGGTTGCATAACATGCATCCTGGCCGGAATAAACGATAATATCCGGCGGCCCCTCAATCGTTGGCTGAACATCGTCAATAACAATAACCGTTTGAATACAGCTATCTATTATATCCCCGTCATTATTTTCAATACTCCAGGTTACAATGGTTTCGCCCACCTGGAATGAATCAGGGGCATTGTTATATACATTACCAATTAAATTACACTCATCGGTAATTTCAGGAGGTGTTAGTGTTATATCCTCGGCACAGGATGGGTAATCAACGGATGGTATATCTGTTGTGTCAATTGCAGAATATGGGGTAACCGTTGAATAGAAAACCGCATCATTAAAATCATGGTCACAATTGGGATAATCTCTCCTGATGTCTTCAAAGCCCAGCACTAGAATCTTCCTGAGCTCATCGTAAAGGAGTACGTTGTGTTGCTGTAGGCCAGGATCGCTTTCGTTGTTAAAACCCGGAATTGAATAATGCGTGTAAAGCCCGGAGGTTGGATTTGACCCATCCCACCCATCGGCAGCCAGGAACCAACCAATGGTAGTGTTGGCAGGGAACGTGTCTTTAAATGTTTCAGTTACCGGGTCAAGGTATTTTAACCTGACTTTATTCCCGGAATATAGCCCGCCTCCATAACCCTGGTAGGATGAATTTGGGAATATGATTATTTTATTGTCAATATCGGCTGCGCTTTGCGGAGGGTTATCTGTTGGGTAATGGAAATACCCTAAAACATTTTTAAACCCTGCTCCTTCAAGCAGGAATGTGACCCATACTTCAGCATCTTTTACCAGTCTCAGATTGATACCAACGCCATTTGCTAAATATTCAGGATGAGTATCTGGTAAAGGCACTGACTCGGGTAATGAATTTTCAATGTCATCAATAAAATCAGAACCAATTATATCGTTTGCAGGTTCAAGGTAATCGGGTACACCGGTACTATTCCATCCACCCAAAGTGATAAACCCATTAACTGCCCCCGAGGCACTTTTAAGAGTCGTCGAGCTTTTTAACTGGCTGTTATAGCCCTCAGGTGGAGGGAGTATTTGAAGTTTTGCTGATTTAGTGTCAATGTTGTCTGTTGCATAAACTATAATCTCTTCGGGAGGGCATGTGATTTGTGGTGCCGGCACATTAATTTCTATCGTTTGCGTACAAGTTTTTGGGTCATCGCAATTATTCGTTATGGTAAATACCCTTGTAACAATAATCGGGCCGGTACCTGATTTACTATCTTGATATGAAATTTGGTTAATGCCGCAGCCATTTGATATGACCACTCCTCCTTCAGCTTCAAAATTTGCAGCTGAGATTACAACTGAAGATTCGGAATAAACCAAAGTGGAATTACCCATAATATCGTTGGTACTACATCCTTCGAAGGTTTTATCAGCAGGGCAATCGATAGAAGGAGGCTTATTGTTGATTTGAAACTGATAATCTTCGACTTCCCCATCATTGGCCAATCCTCCGGGAGTATTTGAGTTGATAGTATTGTCGGTAGTAAGCCTTAACCGTAAGTAGCTGGTACCGGCTTCAAGATTAACGGGGATATTGCTCCAGGCAAGGGTAACATTGATATTGTTACTATTGCCGGGTACTGCAACAGAAGTATATTCATCACTGTCGAAAGTGCCGTTTTTGTCCAGGTCGATCCAGCTGTGTAATGTACCTGCATTACCTGTTGTATTGGTAACTTTAATATTCTCAAGTGTATATCCGGTATCGCCGTTTGTCAGAGCAGGCACTGAAGAAAGCCCGTCTTCATCGTCACTTCCTTCAATGTCGTCATCAGTTGCATTGCCATTGTTGTCTGTCCCGTCACCGTAATTCCCGGAATCGTGGTCAACCAAAGCCCCAATAATCAAATTATTATTTATTGTATGGCTTGCAGCGGCATAACCGGGGGCGTCACCATAATCGGGATAGCATTCCTGGATAATAGTGGTAGTTTCGCTTACTTTGCTTACACATCCTGATTCACCACTGCCGAGATTCACCGTTAAAATACCTTTAAAGGTTTTGCCTTCGCTTCCTGTAGAATAATTTGCAGGTATTGTAAAAGTCCCGTCAAGCTGTGCAGACGAACCAACATTCACATTCCCTAAAAAGAATTCCCATTGATAAGAGGCGGTTCCTGCCGAACAATCTTCCAATACCGTAATATCTGCCGAATAATCAATATCATACCTGCAGGCGTCAGGTTGGCTGGCCGAAAAATTGGTGATTTCGATGCATGGCACACAGAATGATGGGTTTTCGCTGATCAAAGTATCCTGTTGGCAGTTGGAGTTTTCATAAGCAGCAACTGCAGTATTTGTGGTTACTGCCCCACAAGTACCTTCATCGGCTTTTAAAATATAATCAAGAGTCGCTGTTTCGTCATAAACAGCATCAATATTCCAGGTGATTACCTGCCCGTTAATATCTGTTGCCCCTTTACTGGCGGATATTGAACCGGGGGCAATAGAGAATCCGCCGGGAATGGTATCGGAGGCAACCATATTTTTTGCAGCCCAAACCAACTGGTTGGTAATTTCAGCATAAATACCGGAAAGGTCAGCAGAACTTTCTGTTTGCCAAAAACCGCCATTTTGAGCTTGGTCCATTGTTTCTTCTGCAAGGTTTTGGATATTTCCTGATATAGCGCCAAAAAGCCCGATAGTATATACACGGGTTTCGTAACCATTAAAAGATTGTGCCGCCTGCCCTGCCGCAATGGCTGCATTTGTACAGCAGGTAGGGCTGGTTGGCCAGGTACTGCAGGGGCTGCAACCGGGAGCCCTGTTGGCTACGCCATCGGTTAAGAATACGATACTCCTGATGGTCTTACAGTCGTGTGCCCCATTGGTGTTTAGTTCATTCGATGCTTTGATGAAACCATCGGCAATATTCGTGTATCCATCTGCTTCTAAATCGTCAATTGCACTAAATACATCTGAGTAATTACTTGTTAACGGCTGGTCGAGGGTTGCACTATAGCTATAACTAACAATCCCGATTTTGTTTCCCGGGATATATTCGTCAACGAGTATCTTTTGAGCAAATTCTTTTGCTGCATTTTTTGCATGTGTGATTGGCCATGGGTAGGTGTCATTCATACTGCCCGAACGGTCGATAACCAGGATTACCTCTACCGGCCTTGAAGAGGGTTGGCCGGTAATGCCCAGTTGAACATTTATCTGGTTGCATGTATCGGTTGCAATAACGGTTTTTACCAATGTTACCTCTTTGGCATTCTCAACTATGCCAAAAGAGAATAATGGCAATAGTGACAGGAAAAATAATAATCCTGCTATTTTTTCTACCCTTGCTATATTATTAATAATCTGTAAAAATCGTTTCATAGCAGAATATATTTGAGTTGAATTGATATTATTCATGATTATCTGGATCAGGGTTAAATACATATAATAATATTGACCCTGCTGATAATACACAATTATCAGCCTCAACACTTACTTCGGTGCAGTTCCATGCCTCAATGGGTGACCCTTCGGGGACAGATAGTTTTAAAAGGAAACTGAATGTTTCCCCTGCCTTAACTAAAACCGGGTTGGAGATGGGGTCCATGTTTGTGTCAAGTAGCTGGTGAGTCAATTCAATATTGCTGCCGGTTGGACTTCCATCGGGGTTTTTATTTGAGCCATTTGCATTATTTGCTGTGATGGTATATTCACCGGCTTTGCTTCCTAGATTCTCCAGGTATAGAGTAAAAGTATATTCAGAATTGGATATAGTCTTTACAGTCCTGTTTTTCAGTACCGTTATGTTTGCCTCGCAATTGTTTTGGGCAAAAGTAATTACCACCGGGAAGGCAAGTAATAATACAATCAGAAATAAGCTCTTGTAATTCATTGTGATCCGGATTTTATGTAATCTCTTTTTCATGACTCAGTTTTTTTTTAGTAAATCTCCCTGGGGAGCCATTTTTTTTTTCGTTCTGGCAAGCCTAACAAGCAAGTTTATACCAATTTTTTCGAATTGACTCAATAAATCCAATTCTTTTATTACACTGGTTATTAACAACTACCATATATTTTGGGGTTATAGGAGACGGGTAAAAACTATTTAGCTTTTTACAATAAAACAGTATTAACGTGATTATATCCTCAATACTACGCATTACTTTTATGTTTAGAATATGGTTTGCGCAATATAGGTTACATTTTATATGCCAATACAATTCTGCCTTTTGTAAACTGTTGTTTGTTAGGGGATTGTATTTGATTTATTTTTTGTATCTTTTCCCATTATGGGAAAAGGTGGAGGATTATGGGGCAATGAAAAAATATAGTTCTAACCGAAAGGCTTTTTTAAGGTATGCCTTTATAAGATGTTGAATTATAGGTTTATGGATTTATTTTTTTATGTTCCGCAGGATAGTGGCAGTTTCAGTTTTAAACATGTTAATGTTAATTATTTGGCATTAATATGGGGCTGTTTTAATTTTTGCAGCCTCTAAATAACACTAAAATTTTGGTGATTACTATTAAGTTATATAACTTATAGAGTTTTTTTGTGCAAAATAGATAAGTATGTCGGATATTCTTTTCTGGAATGTTGATACTCAGGTCGATTTTATTGAACCCGAAGGCAGGCTGTACGTCCCTGGCGCGGAACTGCTAAAGCCAACCTGGGCAGGGTTAACACAAACAGCCAAAGATTTAGGTATCCAGGTAGTGAATACTGCCGACTATCATTATATCAATTCGCAGGAGATAGACAAAGACCCTGATATGGTCAAAACGTTTCCCGAACATTGTATGGTTGGGACAGAAGGGGCTGAGTTTATAAAGGAGACAGACCCTGAGGACCCGACTATTTTTGAATGGGACCATGAGTATTTAATCTCTAATGAGATAGCTAACCCCGGGAAACACCGGAATATTGTTATCAGGAAAGATGCTTTTGATGTATTCTCAGGTAATCCGCATACCGTGAAAATATTAAAGATTATTCATCCTGAAACTATTGTCGTTTATGGTGTTACAACAAATATATGTGTTGATTTTGCAGTGATGAATTTATCAAAGATAGGCAATGTATGGGTTGTTGAAGATGCCATCAAAGAGTTGCCGGGTATTCCACTCCCTTTTGAAAAATGGGGGAAGAGGGGGGTGAAACTGTTAACTTTTGATGTTTTATGTAAGCAATTGAGTGGTAAAGTTCACCTGTCGTAGGTTGTTTTTGCATTCATTTCCCGGAATTTCTCTTCCAGCAATTTGCTGCTTTTAATAGTGTTCCTCAGCCAATTAAGTTTTATTGATTTTTTTTCGGCCTCGGAAAGCCTCCATTCAATATCTTTCGAGTTGCGTAATTTATAAGAAAGGTGGTGCAAAACAATTGCCACTGAAACCGAGATGTTAAAACTCTCGGTAAACCCTACCATAGGGATTTTGAGGAATTCATCGGCTTCGTCCATTATAATATTCGATATCCCCGGGAGCTCAGAGCCAAATACCAGGGCACTTTTCCCTTTTGCGAGGTCGAAATCTTCCAGGTCCACATCATTTGCATGCGGGGCGGTTGCAATTATCCGGTAACCATCATCCTTCAGTTGCCTGATGGCACCTAAGCTATTGTTATCCGTATTATTGTATTTAGAAATGGTTAACCATTTTGACGCGCCTAAAGAAACCTGGGTGTCAACATTAAATTCGTTGCGGTTTTCAATTACATGGACATTCTGGATGCCAAAACAATCACATGTCCTGAGTACTGCGCTTGCATTTTGCGATTGGTAAATATCTTCCAGGACTACTGTCAGGTAGCAGGTGCGGTATTCGATAATTTTATTAAAAAGCGCGAGGCGTTCCGGTGTAATAAAGCCGGATAAAAAAGCGGTCAGGTCTTTTTGCATGGTGTTGTTTTTTGCCCGTAAAAATACAAAAAGGGAAGCTTTTTGAGCTTCCCTTAAAGTAAATCATAAGTCAATCGCTTACAAAATAGCATTTGCTAATTCTGCTCCTGCTTTAAATTTAACTACTTTTTTAGCTGCGATTGTAATTTCTTTCCCAGTCTGAGGGTTTCTACCTGTCCTGGCACTACGTTCAGAAACCGAGTAAGACCCAAATCCAATCAGAGCGACTCTGTCACCAGCCTTAAGGGCATCAGTGGTTGTGCTTACAAAAGCATCAAGAGCTTTTTTTGCATCTGCTTTAGTAAGTCCGGCTTTTTCAGCCATTGCATCAATTAATTGAGCTTTATTCATACGACAAAATTTTAAAAAAATTAATTAAGTTATTGAGAGTAAGTGTCATAAGTATTATTCAAATGATCTAAGTCAAACTGTTTATTCCTATTTGTCCTTGCTAAAATACCAATAAAATCAATACTTTCAGCGTATTTGTTTTAAGTTTTACTAAATTCTGAAATAACTTTTAAAAAAACAACCTTACAGGGTTTTTTTTTCATCATTTATGAACTTTTTTTTCAATTAGTATTTTTGGAAGTTTAAAAATTATTCTACTTTTGTCGCGCTTGGAGAGATGGCAGAGTGGTCGAATGCGGCGGTCTTGAAAACCGTTGTACCGCGAGGTACCGGGGGTTCGAATCCCTCTCTCTCCGCAAAATGGGCTGTCGGGGTTTCCGATTGCCCATTTTTATTACAGGGTGTTGCCACCTTTCTTTTTACAGGTTAATTTATTCAAAAGCCCGGGTGGGAAAAAAATTAGGTATTTGTGGATGAATTATTATATTTGCAATCGCAAACAGACGGGTGTAGCTCAGTTGGTAGAGCACTGGTCTCCAAAACCAGGTGTCGGGCGTTCGAGTCGCTCCTCCCGTGCTGATTGGAAGCAGCCTTACTTTTAAGGCTGCTTTTTTATTTGCTCCGGTTTTGTTACTTTCGGGCTAAAATTTTCCCATGGAAGTCAATCTGTTTATCCCGTGTTTTATTGATCAAATGTATCCTGATACTGCATTTAGTATCGTTAAAGTTTTAGAGAAATCGGGGGTGTCTGTTTCTTATAACCCTGAACAGACTTGTTGCGGGCAGCCATCGTTTAACAGCGGTTATTGGAAAGAGACAAAGATATTGGCGCAAAAGTTCATCCATGATTTCCGGGGGGGAGGTTTTATTGTGAGCCCTTCGGCATCGTGTACCGGCTTTATCAGGAATTATTATGAAAAACTGTTTAAGGATGATGAAAAGGAACTGGCCGAAGTGGTTGAGCTGAAGGACAGGATTTTTGAGTTCACCGATTTCCTTGTCAATAAATTAAAAATAAGCAGTGTAGGCGCGAAATTCCCATACAAAATAACTTACCACGATTCGTGTGCTGCTTTAAGGGAATATGGGATTAAATCGGAGCCGCGTGTTTTGTTGGAGAATGTAGAAGGCCTTGAGTTAATTGAGATGGAAGATACTGAGACGTGTTGTGGCTTTGGCGGGACGTTTGCAGCAAAATTCAAAACCATTTCAACTGCAATGTCCGGGCAAAAGGTATCGAATGCCCTGGCTACGGGAGCCGAATATATTGTTTCAACCGATTCTTCCTGCCTGCTGAATATTGAAAGTTACATCCGAAAACAAAGGTTACCCATAAAAACCATCCATATTGCCGATGTACTGGCGGCCGGGTACTAATGCCGTGCAACGCATAAAGTGGCGCACCAGGTATCGTCCTTTTCTGCATGGCAGGCACGGCATTATTCAGGAAGGATCAATTTAATACATCTGCATTTTGTGCAGTTTCTTATAACGCCCGCCAAATTCCATTAACTCCGGGTGGGTGCCTTGTTCTACAATCCTGCCTTTGTGCAAAACACAAATCAGGTCGGCATGTTTGATTGTTGACAACCTGTGGGCAATTACCAGCGATGTCCTGTTCCTCATAAGGTTCTCCAATGCCTGTTGTACCAGTTTCTCAGATTCGGTGTCAAGGGAGGAAGTTGCTTCGTCAAGAATAAGTATTGGGGGGTTATTCAATACTGCCCGGGCAATTGAGATGCGTTGTTTCTGCCCACCCGATAATTTATCGCCACGGTCGCCTATATGTTCCTCATAGCCGTGTTCGGTTGCCATGATGAAATCGTGGGCATTGGCTATTTTTGCTGCATTTACAACCTCTTCCATTGTGGTATTCTCAACACCGAAAGCAATGTTGTTATAAAATGTATCGTTGAAAAGGATAGGTTCCTGGTTCACATTACCTATTAGGTTGCGTAAATCTTTCAGCTTAAGGTCTCTGATATCAATCCCATCAATGGTTATTGACCCTTTGGTAACATCCCAGAAACGCGGTAGCAAATCGACTATGGTCGTTTTCCCGCTACCCGACTGCCCCACCAGTGCAACTGTTTTCCCTTTGGGGATCGTTAGTGAGATACCGGATAAAACTTCCGTTGAATTGTAGCCGAACGAAACATTGATGTAATCGATTTCCCGGGAAAATGAATGAATAGCCTTCGCATTGGGTTTATCGGTGATAGTTGATTCGGCAAGCAGTATTTTGTCAATCCTGTTCATGGCGGCCAACCCTTTTTGTATATTATATAAGGCGTTGGTGAAAGCTTTTGCCGGGTTAATGATCTGGTAAAAAATCCCCAGGTAGGCTAAGAATTCAGGGCCGGTTAGTTCGCTGTTGTTGCTCAAAATCAGTTTCCCGCCAAACCAAACTACAAAAACAATGACAATAGTCCCCAGGAATTCACTCATAGGGTGTGCCAATTCGCGCCTTCTCATCAACCTGTTCATAATGGAACGGTAGTCATCCAATTCGTAATTAAAACGCGCCTCCATCTTTTTTTCAGCATTAAATGCTTTTATGATACGCAACCCGCCCAATGTTTCTTCAATTACATTAAGTATTATGCCCATTTTGTCCTGCCCTTCGCGTGATATTTTTTTGAGAGATTTACCCACCTTGCCAATCACAAAACCGGCAACAGGCAGCACCATAAAAATAAAAAGAGTCATGCTCGGGCTCATCCAAAGCATGGCGGCCAGGAAGACAATAATAAGGACTGGGTTTTTCAGGAACATATCAAGCGATGACATAACTGAGTTTTCAACCTCAGTAACGTCTCCCGTTGCCCGGGCAATAATATCCCCTTTCCTTTCATCGGAGAAAAAGGGGAGTGCCAGCTTTAGGATTTTGCTGTAAATCTGTTGCCGGATGTCTTTTACTACCCCGTTTCGGATATAAACTGCCTGGTAGGCGGCCAGGTAAGCAAAACCGACTTTAAATAGTGTTGCCGTGATAACAAAAAAACCAACAAAAAGTAACGAAAGCCCCGGGCCACTGGTATTCTTTAAATAGGTGATGTAATAATACAGGTTGTTTTTTATGGAGTCGATATCGAAAGACCATGCCACCAGGTTGTTTACATTATGCGAAAGCCCAAAGATTATTTCCAGGATAGGGATCATCAAGCCCATAGAGAAGACTGCAAACAGGGCCGAAAGCAGGTTAAACAGGAAATTTAATCCGAGCTTAATTTTATAAGGAGGGATAAACCGCCTCAGGATATGCATAAAATCTTTCATAGGGCAGGGTGCCTGTTTGTTTTATAAGCCAAATTAAGATACTAAAATATACCGGTGTAATTCTGAGGGGTAATTTTTCTCATTTCATCTTTAAGACGGGCTGAAATATCCAGGTTGTCAATGAATTCCCGAATTAGTCCTTTGTCGATTGGCCTGTTTGTCCTGGTTAGTTCTTTTAGTGCCTCGTATGGGTCAGGATAGGCTTCGCGCCTTAATATAGTTTGAATTGCCTCGGCAACCACTGCCCAGTTTTCTTCCAGGGCGGCATCTATTACCGCAGGGTTGAGCAATAGCTTATCCAGCCCTTTTAATGTTGATTTTATGGCAATGGCGGTATGGGCAAAAGGCACTCCTATATTCCTTAAAACCGTTGAGTCTGTCAGGTCCCTTTGAAGCCTTGAAACGGGCAGTTTCTGCGAAAGGTGCTCGAATGCAGCATTGGCAACCCCCAGGTTCCCTTCAGAGTTCTCAAAGTCTATGGGGTTCACTTTATGAGGCATTGTTGACGAGCCTACTTCGCCTTTTTTTATCTTCTGTTTGAAATAATTCATCGAAATGTATGCCCACATATCGCGGTCGAGGTCGAGCAGGATGGTGTTAATACGCTTCATGGCATCAAAAATGGCACCGTAGTTGTCGTAATGTGCAATTTGTGTGGTATACCGCGAACGTTCGAGCCCAAGGTTACCAGAAACAAAATTATTGGCAAAAGCTTCCCAGTCAATCTCCGGGAAAGCAACAAAATGGGCATTGAAATTGCCTGTAGCCCCTCCGAATTTTGCATAGCAGGGCAGGGCTTTTAATTGACCCAGCTGAACATTCAACCGCTCAATAAATACCTTTATCTCTTTTCCCAGTTTTGTTGGTGAAGCCGGCTGCCCATGAGTTTTTGCAAGCATTGGGATATCTTTCCATTCTTCAGCAAGGCCATTTAATTTATCCAACAACTCTTCAATCAACGGGTAATAATTATTGTCTAAAGCATCGTGTATAGACTTTGGCACCGATGTATTATTAATATCCTGTGAAGTAAGCCCGAAATGTATAAACTCTTTGAAGCTCCCTAGCCCGACTCTGTCAAACTCTTCTTTAATAAAATATTCAACGGCCTTTACATCGTGGTTTGTAACACTTTCAATCAGTTTAACCTTTTCTGCATCGGCTATGCTAAATTCATTGTAAATAACCCTTAATGCTTCAAGTTTGCTTTTGCTAACTTCCCGGAGTTGAGGCAAAGGGATTGAACAAAGGGCTATAAAGTATTCGATTTCAACAAAAACACGGTATTTGATTAAGGCATATTCGCTGAAATATTCTCCCAGCTTATCAACTTTGTCACGATACCTGCCGTCAACAGGTGAAATTGCAGTCAGCTTATTATAATCCATCCTTCGTTGTTTTTATTCATCTGCAAATTTAGCAAATAATGCTGTAATGGAGATTTTTATTTCCTTTTAGGAAGGGCCATATCCTGCTATTTTGCGCTTTGCTTTCTGATTTTATATTTTTTTGAATGATATTATTTGTAATTTTAAAGAATTATAAAGATAAGATTGAAAGGTGAGGCTTGAAGGAATAATAATAAACTGATTATGGTGAAATCATATAAATATTGGCTCTCAATTTTGGGGTTGTGCATAGTTTTGGTAGCATTTAGCCAGGAACCGGATAAAAAACTGGTTTATATACTAAATATTAAACAGGAAATTACTAAAGCCGTATGGCGGCATACCCAGCAGGCTTTTGCCGCTGCCGATTCTCTGGGCGCCGATGCAATCCTGATACACATGAATACCTACGGCGGGACGGTTGTTGATGCTGATTCGATTCGCACAAAAATATTGGCCAGTAAAATCCCGGTTTATGTTTTTATTGATAACAATGCAGCATCGGCAGGGGCTTTGATTGCTATTGCCTGCGACAGTATTTACATGCGCCCGGGCGGAAGTATCGGTGCGGCTACTGTGGTTAACCAAACCGGTGCGGCAATGCCCGATAAATACCAGTCGTATATGCGCTCAACCATGCGCTCAACTGCCGAAGCCCATGGGAAAGATACCATAATTACAGCTACCGATACTATCATAAAATGGCACAGGAACCCGCTTATTGCAGAGGCTATGGTCGACCAGCGGATTTATATCAAGGGTATTGTCGACACCGGCAAAGTGCTGACCTTTACTCCTTCGGAAGCAATAGCAAACGGGTTTAGCGAAGGGACAGCCGAAAATATTGGCGAAGTTTTGAGTAAAGTTGGAATTAAAGAATATGAAATTGTCGAATACAAACCGTCATGGATTGAAAAGATTATTGGGTTTTTGGTGCATCCCATGATTTCGGGGTTGTTGATTATGGCCATCATCGGCGGGATTTATTTCGAATTGCAAACGCCCGGTATAGGCTTCCCCCTGGGATTGGCAATTTTGGCAGCAACGTTATATTTTGCACCGCTTTACCTCGAAGGGCTGGCGGAAAACTGGGAAATATTAATTTTTATTGTCGGGTTAATCCTAATTGCGGTCGAGGTATTTGTTATCCCCGGCTTTGGTGTTACCGGCGCCCTCGGGCTTATCCTGGCTTTTGTCGGGCTCACCCTTAGCCTGTTAGATAATGTTAAATTTAATTTTGAAGGTGTTGACACCAGCCGTATAAATACCGCGCTGACAACTGTGGTGGTTGCTGTTGCAGGTGGTTTTTTCGCTTCCCTGTATTTAAGCAAGAAATTGTTTTCTGCAGAAACCGGCCCGTTTAGGAATTTATCGTTGAGATCGGTACAAAATGTTGACGAAGGGTATGTGAGTATCGAAATCGGGATGTTGAAACTGAAAGGGAAATCGGGCACGGCAAAAACTGTTTTAAGGCCCGGAGGAAAAGTTTTACTTGACGGGGAGGTGTACGATGCAGTTGCAGAGAGTGGTTATATTGACCCGGGCGAAGCGGTGGTAGTCACAAGGGTGGGGACTACCCAGGTTTATGTCGAAAGGGTTGAATAATAGGCTGTTCCTTGCGTCAAGAGGCAAAAAATGGAATCCCGTCCGGAAAGACAAAACAAGCAGGGTAATTCTGCGTTGAATGAATTTATGCCAATGACCAGGGATGGCTAATCTGAAGTTTACCTGGGGATTTTCAGGGACTTCCCTTCCCAGGCTATTCCATAAATCCAATATTACTCCACCATAAATTTGAATTGACCCAACTTCATACCCGACTTAACACCAGAATTTAAGGAGCTCTCGAAAAATCCATGATAAAATCTCGGAAATTCAAAAAATAATTCTTAAATTTGTTTGTTCTTTTAAGAGATTAATTCTCTTTTAATATTAATTCTATTATGAAGAATAAGGAAATTAGAAATAAGTTGATTGAAAAAGGATTGAGAGTCACACCTCAAAGGTTAGCAATTTTAGAAGCAATAATCAAGTTGAGGAATCACCCTACGGCTGATAATATTATTGACTTTGTTAAACAGCACCATCCGAATATTGCAACAGGTACAGTCTATAAAGTTCTTGATGCCCTGGTCGAAAACAGGCTGATAAATAAAGTAAAAACAGATAAAGATATAATGAGGTATGATGCTATAATGGATAAACACCATCATTTATATAGTACCGAATCAGACAGGATCGAGGATTATTTTGATGATGGCCTAAACATACTTCTGTCAGAATATTTCAAAAAGAATAAGGTCAGGGGTTTTGAAATAGATGACATTAAACTTCAGATAATTGGAAAATTCAAAAAAGATTAAATTTAAAGTTATGGATGAAAAGAGTCAAAAGTTAACGACCGCATCAGGTAGGCCATATTATGAAAATGAGGATAGCCTGACAGCCGGGCCAAGAGGGCCGATCCTCCTGCAAGACCACTATTTGCATGAGAAATTAGCACATTTTAATCGCGAACGAATTCCCGAACGGGTTGTACATGCCAAGGGTACCGGCGCGTATGGCACATTTAAGGTAACTAATGATATTACAAGATACACAAAAGCCAAATTGTTTAGCAAGGTTGGGAATGAGTGTAGGGTGTTTGTCCGTTTCTCAACAGTTGGCGGAGAGAAGGGTAGTGCTGATACCGAGAGGGACCCAAGGGGGTTTGCTGTTAAGTTATATACCGAAGACGGGAATTGGGACCTGGTAGGGAATAATACCCCGGTTTTTTTTATTAAAGACCCGAAGAAATTCCCCGATTTTGTACATACACAAAAGCGTGACCCTAAAACAAACCTGAAAAGCCCAACTATGATGTGGGATTATTGGAGTTTGAACCCTGAAAGTTTACATCAGGTTATGATCCTTTTCAGCGACAGGGGCACTCCCGATGGATATAGGAAAATGAACGGTTATGGGAGCCATACATTTTCTATGGTCAATAATAATAATGAAAGGGTATGGGTAAAATTCCACTTTAAAACCATGCAGGGCAACAAAACCTTAACAGCGGCTGAAGCAGATGTATTGAAAGGGGAAGACCCTGATTATGCCCAGCGTGACCTGGTTGACGCTATTGGCAAAGGGGATTTCCCGAAATGGGAATTGAAAATACAGGTGATGGGCGATGAACAGGCAACCCGATTCAAATGGAATCCTTTTGATGTTACCAAAGTATGGACACATTCGGAATTCCCTCTTATTGATGTTGGCGTAATGGAATTGAATGAAATCCCCGCCAATTACCATGCGGATGTCGAGCAGTCGGCTTTTGCTCCTTCACATATAGTGGATGGGATTGGCCTTTCGCCCGACAAATTATTACAGGGGCGGATTTTTGCCTACCCTGATGCCCATCGTTACCGGTTAGGGGCCAACTATGAGCAAATACCCGTTAACCGCCCGGTTGCCCCTGTACACCACCATCAAAGAGACGGCATGATGTCTGTGGATGGCAACGGAGGCGGAGCCCCAAATTACTTCCCAAATAGTTTTGATAATATCGAAGCCGATAAAAGGTATAAAGAGCCACCTTTTAAAATGGATTCGGATATAGCCGGCAGTTACGGCCGGAATGCAGATGACGACCACTTTACCCAACCTGGCGCCTTGTTCAGGAAAGTGATGGCAGAGCAGGAGCGCAAAAATACCATCGGTAACATCATAGGAGCCATGAGCGGGATATCGGGAATCAGGCGCAACGAAATTATTCAAAGGCAATTGAATCATTTCTACAAGGCAGATAAAGAGTTAGCCGGAAAAATAGCGGAGGGGCTAAATTTTAATTTTAAACCAGAATAAAAAAAAACAAACATGAAAGAAAAGAGCATTGAGTTATTAAACAAAGCAATTGCTGATGAATTATCAGCTGTTCACCAGTACATGTATTTTCATTTTTATTGCGATGACCTGGGTTATGATTTATTGGCAAACCTTTTTAAACGTACAGCAATTGACGAGATGATACATATTGAGTCCCTTGCCGAAAGGATACTTTTCCTAAAAGGGGAGGTTGAAATGAAGGCTTCTGTTGAAGTAACGAAAATTCATGAGGTAAAGGAAATGCTTCTAATGGCATGTGATATGGAATCGGGTAGTGCCAATGATTATAATAAATGGGCAAATGTATGTTCTCAGAATGCTGATTCTGTTTCTAAAAAGATATTCGAATCACTTGTTGAAGATGAGGAACGTCATTTTGACCAGTTCGATACGGAGATGGAGAACATGAAAAAATTTGGGGATAATTACCTTGCCCTTCAATCTATAGAGAGGAGCAAAAACCTGGCAGCAGGAAAGCCTCCGGAGCAATAGTTTTAACCATCGGATTTTAAGAAGCTCCTAAACTTTTAACGGGAAAGGTGCTGAAGCAGGTAGTTGTACTGAGCAGGCGGCTCCCGGGAGCCGCCTGCTCAATATGTGAAATATTTTGCAGGTTTTTTTAAAGGGTTTTTGCTACTTCCACCTCTTTGTAGGCCTCAATATTATCGCCTACTTTAATATCATTGAAGTTTTCGATATTTAACCCGCATTCGTAACCGTTTTTCACTTCTTTTATATCTTCTTTGAAGCGTTTCAACGAACCCAGTAAGCCTGTGTATATTACAATCCCATCGCGGATAACACGGACTTTCGAATTCCTGGATATCTTGCCATCCCTTACAATACAACCGGCAATTGTCCCTACTTTGGTAATCTTGAATATTTCCAGTACCTCTGCAGTACCGGTAATTTCCTCTTTTATTTCAGGAGAAAGCATACCCTCCATTGCCGCTTTGATCTCATTAATGGCATCGTAAATAATGGAGTACAGGCGGATATCTATTTGCTCCCTTTCGGCAACTTTCCGTGCATTCAAAGTAGGCCGCACCTGGAAGCCCACAACAATTGCCTCGGAAGCTGATGCCAGCATAATATCTGTTTCGGAGATAGCACCTACCGATTTATGGATTACATTAACCTGTATCTCTTCGGTTGATAATTTGATCAATGAGTCGGATAAAGCTTCAATAGAACCATCCACATCCCCTTTAACAATCAGGTTCAATTCCTGGAAGTTTCCAATGGCAATGCGCCGCCCAATCTCATCAAGGGTAATGTGCTTTTGGGTACGCAGCCCTTGTTCGCGTGCCAGTTGTTCGCGTTTGTTGGCAATGTTACGTGCTTCACGTTCGTTTTCAACAACATTGAACTTGTCGCCGGCTTGTGGTGCACCGTCAAGGCCAAGGATAATAGCCGACCCTGCCGGGCCAACTTTGTCTACCGGCTGATTACGTTCGTTAAACATTGCTTTAACGTGCCCGTAAAACTGGCCGGATAATATTACATCGCCTACTCTTAGTGTCCCCGATTCGACCAGTATATTAGAGACAAAACCACGTCCTTTATCTAACGATGATTCGATAATTGTTCCGATAGCCCGCTTATTCGGATTGGCTTTTAGGTCCAGCATTTCAGCTTCGAGCAATACTTTTTCAAGTAGTTCCTCAATGTTGATACCATTTTTGGCTGAAATATCCTGCGACTGGTATTTCCCGCCCCATTCTTCGACCATATAATTCATATTAGCCAGTTCTTCCTTGATTTTTTCAGGGTTTGCCCCCGGCTTATCAATTTTGTTGATCGCAAAAACAATGGGCACCCCTGCTGCTGCTGCGTGGTTGATAGCCTCTACGGTTTGAGGCATTACATTGTCGTCGGCAGCTATAATAACAATGGCAATATCGGTAACCTGGGCTCCACGGGCACGCATTGCGGTAAACGCTTCGTGGCCTGGCGTATCCAGGAAGGTTATCTTGCGGCCATCTTTCAGGCTGACGTTGTATGCTCCTATATGCTGGGTAATACCACCGGCTTCGCCGGCAATTACATTGGTATTCCGTATGAAGTCAAGCAGAGATGTTTTACCGTGGTCAACGTGCCCCATCACCGTAACGATAGGAGGCCTTGGAACCATGTCTTCTTCCTTGTCTTCTTCTATTTCGATTGCTTCCTGTATTTCAACACTTACAAATTCAACAGAAAAGCCAAATTCTTCTACAACTATCGAAAGTGTTTCAGCATCAAGCCGTTGGTTGATCGATACGAAAAGGCCCAGGCTCATACATGTAGCAATGATCTTTGTTGCCGGCACATCCATCATAGTCGCCAGTTCGTTAACAGAAATAAACTCGGTAACCTTGAGGACCTTTTTTTGTTCGTCTTTCCTGGCAGCTTCTGCATGTATACGTTCACTGGCAGCAGCCCGCTTCTCGCGCCGGTACTTCGAGCCTTTTGATTTGGTTCCTTTTGTAGTCAGCCGGGCTAATGTATCTTTTATTTGCTTTTGGACATCTTCCTCGCTGATCTCTTTTTTTAATACCCTTTTCTTAGGCCCTTTTTTAATGTCCCTTCTTTTGTTGTCTCCCTGCCCGGGTTTATTGGAAACGCTGACACGGAGATTGTCCTTTTTGATCCGCTTCCTTTTTCTTTTATTTTGGCTGGTTGCTGATTTACTGCCCTCCCCACTTTTTTGTGCCTCTTCGCTTTTAAGGTTGGTTTTTCCCACCATGGCGGGGGTGCCCGGTTTTTCAGGTTTTGTGCTAACACCCTTGCTGTCTTGCCTTTTTTCCTGGGTTTTCCCTTTTTTCCCTTTTTGTTGGTCAAACCTTTGCTTTTGCCGCTCTTTACGGTCTTTATCCCTTTGCTCTTTTGTTTTTTTAGCCGGCCTGGTTTTTTGATTGATAGTTGAAAGGTCAATCTTCCCGACAACCTTAACATCGTCTACTTTTGGCACATCGGTTTCAATGTGCTTTTGTTCTGTTTCTTCTGATGTCCCCATTTCTTCTAAACCAGGTTCTTCAGGAGGTTCTTCCTGTATTTTTTCTGATGGTAATTTTTTTATCTCTTCAGGAGGTTCTTTTTTTACCTTTTCATCGGGGGATGCTTCTTTTGCAGGGGGTTCTTCCGCCGTTGTTACCGGCTTAGGCTCTTTAGGTTTTTCCTTAACCTTTGGTTGTGCTTTTTCTTTGGGCTCTGTTTTTTTATCTTCTTTTTTTGGTGGTTTTGGACGCTCTTCTTTTACTTCCTCTTTTACCTTTTTTGTTTTGAGGTCAATTTTCCCGACAATCTTAATTTTATCTATTGCTTTTGTATCGGGTTTTACTTCCGGTGCCTTAGGTTTTACTTCCGGTTCTTTTTTTACTTCCGGTTTAGGCTCAACCAAATCGTTACTGTTATCCGCCACTTTTGAAACTATAACCGGTTCATCTTCTTCTGAGGTTGTTTCCGAGGCCTCATCATTGTCAATTGAAAAACTCTCTTTGCGCGGCCTGTGAGTTTTTAATTGAATCTTTTCCGATTCCTTTTTTAGGCTTATGTCGCTTTTGTACTCTTTTTCAAGTAAATGCACTGCCTCTGCCGATACCTTAGTATTCGGGTTCGGGTCAATCTTGAATCCTTTTTTATTCAGGAAATCAACAATAGTCGAAATCCCTACATTGAACTCACGTGCAAGTTTACTTAACCGGTTTGTCTTGCCTAATACCATATACCTCCTTAAAAATATTTACTAATACTATAGCTGCTTTTTTTTTGACAATCAAGTTGCAAGTTTAAAGCAAAATGTTAAAAACACAATACTATCGTTGTTTTTTTTCAGTAATACCCTGTTATTCAAATTCAGCTTTAAGTACTTTAATTACTTCGTCAATAGTTTCCTCTTCCAGGTCAGTCCTTTTTATTAAATCCGACCTACTCATATTAAGGACATTCTTTGCTGTATCGCAGCCAATTGATTTTAACTCATCAATTACCCAGCTTTCAATTTCATCAACAAATTCATCCAGGTTGACGTCTTCATCATCCTTATCTATTTCGCGGAAAACATCAATCTCATAGCCTGTTAACTGACTGGCCAGCCTGATATTTAATCCTCCCTTCCCGATTGCCAGGGAAACCTCTTCTGGTTTAAGGTATACCTCTGCTTTTTTTGCCTCTTCCTTTATTCTGATGGAGGTAATCTTGGCAGGACTCAGTGAACGTTTAATAAACAACTGTAAATTAGAAGAATAATTAATTACATCGATGTTTTCGTTTCGCAATTCCCTTACAATACCATGTATCCTGGAGCCCTTCATCCCTACA
>UOEP01000219.1_pt1 | contig 25299 bp, 36 predicted proteins | sample 1989931 | NCBI WGS metagenome assembly UOEP01 (sample SAMEA4712198, study PRJEB27164) | hydrothermal vent metagenome | biome: marine basaltic hydrothermal vent biome; feature: marine hydrothermal vent; material: mineral | place: Pacific Ocean | collected 2011-06-14/2011-07-23 | depth 1691 m
CAACTTTAACAACGACACGCTCATGATAAGTCCATGTCCCTGCTTTGTATTGGAAGCTGTGGTGCCGCTTAACAGGTTTACCATACATCTTGTATCCCCGGCTGGTACTTTCTATTGTAGTTTTGGCATATTCATTCAGTACAGAGTTGCCACTAAGTCCTGTAATAAAAAGGCAACCCCCTTCGTCCTATGTTATACAACAGCAAGACTTCTCTCTCCCTCTCTATGGTTATTAGGAATTTGTGTTTTGCAGCATATTGTTTTTGTGTAACTTATTATATAGTTTTATTTAGACTATAAGAAATTCATAGTCTATAGATATTACAAGTAGATAACGTGCAGATACATTTGCGATTCTATTTGTTATAATGTCTAATGTTATCAGTCCAAGATTACAGAAAATGCAAATAATCTATTACAACATTAAGACTTAGGTAAAGTAATTCTAAAAGCCCAATTATTTTGGCATTTCACAAGATTCAATTTTAAAAAAGCAAAACTTAGACATTTCTTGGGGAAAAACAAAAAGTGGGCTTCTTAAGATAAAAAACCGGGACAGGTTAGGGTAAAGAGTAGCCAATATTTATATTATTATGAAAGAAAAAGAATTAAAAAAGTTTCAATCTGATGCTTTCAGTGAAAGATTATCAGGAGAAGGTATATCAAACATTCAGCTTATTAGAGAAGTATGGTATTAATGTTTATGCCCATACTATTATTATAAATCTAAATAAAGGTGTGAAGAACATTGTCGACTTATGGAATTTTATAAAAAAATTCAAAAATGTTGTTGAATGGAGGATTGATGAGGCAAATTATTCAATGTATCTTTCAAAAGTGGTAAATGATATTTTCTTATCAGATTAATATAAAGGGAAAAGGACCCGATGAGGAAAATAGTTTGTTCAATTATATTATTTTTATTTTTAAGTCAATATTCTTGCCTCTTTGCAATAGATAAGGAACATTCCATTTTCGGTAAAATTCTGTCGGCTGAAAGTATGTTCGGAGTTGAAAATGTAGTAGTTAGATTGTATTCTATGTCTGATTTGGGATTATTGGATGGATGTTTAAGTGACACTTTAGGGGAGTTTTCTTTGAATTATTCAGGAGCATCAGGTGTAGTTTTGCTTAAATTTAACCATTTACTTTTTCATACCTTGGAGCTAGAAATTAATCTTGATACATGTCATTTCCCTCTAAGATTAAAGAATGTTTATTTGAGCTTGAAAAGTTATAAAATTAATAATGTTGATGTTGTTGGCAATAAATTTATGAGCAAAAAGGGAAGAGATGTATTCGTAGTTAATGATTCATTAATTCAAAAGTCGTCAGATGTTTTTGATATAATAAGGGAAATTCCATCATTTGAGGTTGAGGGTAATGGAAGTATTTCTGTTGATGGGAGTAAAAGGATTTTGATATACCTTGATAAGAAAGAAATTTCACTAAAGGAGTTAAAGGGTATTGATCCTAAGATGATTATGAGAATTGAGACACTTAAAAATCCATCTGCTAAATATTTGTTCGAAGGAATTGAACGAACAGTTAATATTGTTACTCGGAAAGTAGAAACAGCATATAATTTCTATGTGAATCCTGTTTTGGATTTAAAATCAAGATTTAACAATTCTTCATTTACTTTTGATTTTCAACGGAGGTCTGTGAGAATATTTGTTATTGGGAACTATTGGCTAAGGGATATACCGGCAAATTACAACGAGAGCACGCTGAATAGAGATTATGTGGTTGAAAGATTTTTAAGTGGAGAGGTTAATGCTAGAGAACAGGACTATGAATTATGGTCTGGAATTGACATTATGAGAGATAAAATGAATATAAATTTTACTTGGTATTATTCTTGCTATCCATACTCCCAGGAACAGAAACTTAAGTCTATTGATCCATATTTAAAATTGGATTCCGAAGACATAAGAAGGCGTGAGTCGGATATGTTAACTCGAAAGTACTCATTTCTTTATGATCAGGTTGTGACACCCAACACTAAAGTCAAATTCGAGGGGGATTTCTATTCTTATGTAAATTCTAATGAAGAAAACAGGTTTGATCTGAAAAATCAGATTTTATCAAAACAAAATGCTAGAGAGAAAAAATCGGCTATCTGCTTGAGTACCGAGATACAACATGATATATCAGATCAATTCATGGTATCTTCAGGTGCTTCATGGTATGCTAGTGAAATAGATTTTTTCAATTGGGCAAATGATAATCCTGAATCTTTTCGCTATAAAAAGGTTCAAAAAAAAGTATGGAGTGAAATATTCTGTACAATAATAGATAAATGGCAAATTTCCGGAGGAATAAATATTTCTAATTTTGGTTACACATTAAGAGATCACAAAACAAAACAGTGGAATGCACTTGAAATTGCTTTGCTAAGTTTCATTCCCAATAATAGAAACAAATTTGTTGTACAATATAGTAATGGTTTGGAAGAACCAAAACTTAGGCAGTTAGATCCATATCAGTATTTCCTGGGAGAGAATACCTATGAACAAGGGAATCCTGAACTAAAGAATACAAAAAATTACAAGATTAGTTTTAAATATACTTATCGAAGTGCAAATGATTATTTTGTTTTGAATCCTTTTCGGAATGATTATAAAAACGTAATTACAGCTATGTTTGATTATGGTCCAGGTGGAGAAGTTGTCAAAACATATAATAATCTTTTGTTTAAGAGAGATTTAGGAGGATTGGTTTATGTGAGGAAGGCTGTATTAAATAAGACTTTTTTTTTTACAGCAAATCTTTTATTCAAGCATATCAATTTTTATAAAGATGGGGAGAAAATAAAACAGCATGATAATTTTCAACTTAGGGGGACGATTAGTTATTCAAAGGCAGATTACAACTCTTCTATATCATTTTCTTTACCATATCAAAAAACAGGAGCCTACGAAGAGCTGAAAATGCCTGGGTACATCAACTTGTTTTTTCAAAAAAAGATATTTCAAAAAAGGGGTAGTTGTGGAATTAATATGTTAAAATCCATTAAGAATGTTGAGAATCACAGAGTGGAAATAAATGGACAAACGATAGAAAAACAGGTAGAGAGAAAAATTGATTATCTCAGTTTTTTTATTAGGTATAGGATTTCCAGCGTGAAAGAGGTTAGGAAAATAGAAAGAGATTATAATTGGGATAACGATAAATAATTTTTCCTATCTTTCGAAATCAAAAATTGAATTATGCCAAAATTCCCATATTACTTACAACACGATGCTATGGATTGCGGCCCGACCTGCATCAGGATGGTTGCTAAATATTATGGTAAGAATTTCACACTTGAAGATTTAAGAAGCAGGTCGTTTATTACCCGCGAGGGGGTTTCACTCCTGGGAATTAGCGATGCCGCCGAATCAATTGGCTTCCGTACTATGGGGATCCGCACCACTTTTGAACAATTGAAAACACAGGTCCCCTTGCCATGTATAGTCCATTGGGACCAGGAGCATTTTGTAGTGGTTTACCAAATTAAGAAAGGCAAGGTATTCGTTTCAGACCCTGCATTCGGGAAAGTAACCTATACCGAACCGGAATTTAAAGAACATTGGCTGGCAACTGTTACCGATGGCGAGCAAAAAGGGATTTGCCTTTTATTGCAGCCTACCCCCGAGTTTTACAAAGCGGAAGATGAGGAAGTAAACCGTACAGGGTTCCGGTTCTTGTTCAACTATATGAAACCCTACAGGAAACTTACGGTGCAGCTCCTGCTGGGTTTTTTATTGGGAAGTATCATCCAGTTGATCCTCCCGTTCTTAACACAGAGTATTGTTGATATTGGGATAAACAACCAGGATGTAAGCTTTATCTACCTGGTTTTAATAGCCCAGTTAGTCCTTATTATTAGCAGGATGTCAGTTGAATTTATCCGCTCATGGATATTGCTCCATATTAGTACAAGGATTAATATTTCTATTATTTCCGATTTCCTGGCCAAGCTGATGAAACTGCCATTGGGTTTCTTCGATACTAAGATGGTGGGGGATATAATGCAGCGTATTGATGACCACCGCCGGGTAGAACGATTCCTGACAGCCGAGTCTATCAGTATCCTTTTTTCAACCTTCAACTTAGCTATTTTCTCAATTGTCCTGGTTATTTACAGTGTAAAAATATTTTTGATTTTCATAGTAGGCTCAGTCCTGTACTTCATTTGGGTTTACCTGTTTATGAATAAACGCCGCCGGCTCGATTTCAAACGGTTTGCACAACTGTCTGACAATCAAAGTAAAATAGTTCAGCTTATTCATGGGATGCAGGAAATAAAACTGAATAATTATGAAAAAGAAAAGCGGTGGGAGTGGGAACGGATACAGGCACGCTTATTCAGGGTTAATGTAAAAAGCCTGACACTGGAACAGTACCAGGATGCAGGTTCGGTATTTATAAACGAAACAAAAAATGTTTTTATTACCATTATTGCAGCAACATCTGTCATTAGCGGAGGCATTACCCTGGGTATGATGCTGGCGATAATGTACATAATCGGGCAGCTAAATACTCCCTTAAAACAGTTGGTCAGGTTTATGCACAGTGCCCAGGATGCTAAAATAAGCCTCGAAAGGCTGGGCGAGATACACGAAAAAGAAGATGAGGAGAAGTTTGGCGAAGACAAAGCAACTATCCTTCCAGAAAACCATTCAATTTTGATTTCAAACCTGACATTCCAGTACGAAGGGCCACGTTCGCCAAAGGTTTTAAATAATATCAACCTGGAAATCCAGGCAAATGAAACAACCGCAATAGTTGGGGTAAGCGGCAGTGGGAAAACCACACTGGTGAAGTTGCTCCTTGGCTTTTACAACCCGGTCGATGGCCAGATTAAGGTAGGGGGGATACGCCTGCAAAATTTTTCGCAGAAGGTATGGAGGCAGAAATGTGGCGTAGTTTTGCAGGACGGGTATATATTTTCCGACTCAATCGCAAAAAATATTACTGTTAGCAGTGAAAATATAGATAAGGAAAGGTTGTTGAATGCTGTCCAGATGGCAAACATCCAGGATTTTGTCGAATCGCTGCCACTGGGTTACAATACAAAGATAGGGCAGGAGGGCGTGGGGCTTAGCCAGGGGCAGAAACAACGGATACTGATAGCACGTGCTATTTATAAAAACCCCGACTTCCTCTTTTTCGACGAGGCAACAAACGCTTTGGATGCCAACAATGAAAAGGTTATTATGAAAAACCTCGGGGAGTTTACAAAAGGCAAGACAACAATTGTAGTGGCACACAGGCTAAGTACCGTTAAAAATGCCAATCAGATTGTTGTAATTGATAAAGGCGAAATAGTTGAAAAAGGCAAACACGATGAGTTAATTAAATTGAAAGGGAAATATTATCATCTGGTAAAAGACCAGTTGGAACTGGGGGGATAGGCATTAATTATAAATTAAATTTTTAGGTGAAAGAATATATAAGTGATAATATAATAATATATAACATCCGGGGCATTTGTATTCCAAAGTTATGAGTAAGAAAGGGAAACACATAGAAATAAGGAGTAACGAAGTACAGGATATCCTTGGCAGTATTCCGTCCCGGGTTATCCGCTATGGGGTATTGTCTGTTTTTGTTGTCTTTTTTTTAATCTTTATTGGCAGTTGGGTTTTCCAGTACCCCGATATTATTTATTCGAAAATCGAGGTCACTACCGAAAGGCCTCCCGCAACCATAGTTGCAAGGGCTTCGGGTAAAATAGAGAAACTGCTGGTTGTCGACAACCAAAAAGTTGAAAAAGGGGCAATTATCGCCCTTATTGAGAACCCTGCCAATTATGACGATGTACTTGAATTAAAAAAACAGGTGGGGCTCTTTGAAAAATTCCTGATTGATTTTAACCGGGGCGAGCAGGTCGAATTCAACAAATACCTGCAACTGGGCTCCATCCAGGATGAATATTCCCAATTCATAAAAGCATACAACGATTACTCCGGTTTCCTGAACCTGGATTATTACCCCAGGTTGAACAAGTCGCTGGAGGAACAAAGAAGCATGTCGAAAATATATTATGACCGGCTATGGATTCAACGGGGGATCATGGAAAACGATTATCAGTTAACTATTAGCAAAACAAAACGGGATTCCATGTTATTTGCCGAGGGTGTTATTTCCCTGTCCGACTATGAAAAATCAAAATCGGAGAAGCTGTTGAAAAAGAGGGAGTTTGAAGAGGCACGCACTTCTTTGGCTAAAATACAAATGAATATTATCGGATTGGATCAAAAAATTATTGAGAATCAGAAAAACCACCAGGATAAAAAAAACAGGATGGAGCTGAATTTAAACCAGGCATACATTAACCTATCCGGGGCCATAAGCCATTGGGAGCTCAGTTATGTGCTGAAAGCACCAATTGACGGCACTGTTACATTTAATAAGTTCTGGAGCGAAAACCAGAATGTGAAAGAGGGCGACAGGGTGCTGACCATCATCCCCGATGATGCCGGCGAATTGGTTGGAAGGGTAAAACTCCCCATACGTGGCTCAGGGAAAGTGAAACCGGGATTGAGGGTAAACATAAAATTCGATAATTACCCGTACATGGAATACGGCATGGTAAAAGGTATTGTGAAAAATATTTCGTTAGTGCCTGAAAATAACTTCTATATGGTTGAGGTAGGTTTCCCAAACGGACTGGTTACCAATTACGGGTATACACTTAAACTACAAAACCAGATTGTAGGCAACGCCGAAATTGTAACCGAAGAACTACGGCTTATCCAACGTTTCTTCAACCCCTTAAAGGCCCTCTGGAAAGAAAGGCTTATGAAAGAATAGGGAAGTGTCTAAACTATAAGCTTCAAGCCTCAAGCTATAAAGCTCCAGGCATGCCTAACCAGGTGCTTAAAATAGTGCCTAAGGTTGCTTGTTTAAAAACAGGGTCCTCACATTATTCTTCACAAGGCTGCGTTACACCGCCCCTAATATTATATATTGTATCCCTTCGGGATTCTTTTTTTGAATTTATTTTCATTATTTTATTTTTCTTTTCTGAAAATTAGTACTTTTGCCTGCCGAATTTTAAGGACATTATGAAAATAGGGCTGAAATTCATTGTTATTATGAAAAAATAGGATACTTTTGCAGTCCGTTTTTTTAAACATTAATTTAATAAGAAAAACAGGTATTTATGCCAACTATTCAACAATTAGTTAGAAAAGGAAGACAAACAAAGGCAGAAAAGAGTAAATCTCCTGCATTAGACTCATGCCCACAACGCCGTGGCGTGTGTATCCGTGTGTATACAACCACTCCAAAAAAACCAAATTCTGCAATGCGTAAAGTAGCCAGGGTGAGGTTGACAAACGGTAAAGAAATAAATGCTTATATACCCGGAGAGGGGCACAACCTTCAGGAGCACTCAATAGTGCTTGTACGTGGAGGAAGGGTAAAAGACCTTCCCGGAGTACGTTACCACTTAATCCGTGGTGCTCTTGACACAGCAGGTGTTGAAGGGCGTTTGCAACGTCGTTCGAAATATGGTGCTAAAATGCCAAAGAAATAAAAAATTAATAACTGGTTATTTGTTTAGTGGTTTGGTTGAGTAAATAACTCCCCACGTCTTCCGGGGACGATCTGAAGGCCCAACGGGCAACCAATTCAAATAACACTAAGAAAACATAAAATGAGGAAATCGAAACCAAAGAAGAGGCACTTGTTACCGGATCCGAAATTTGGAGACACCCTGGTAACAGTATTTGTAAACAACCTCATGTTGGATGGGAAAAAATCAGTAGCATATACTATATTTTATGACTCGCTCGACCTGGTTGAAAAAAGAATGAAAGACAATGAGCTTCCTCCGCTTGAAGTATGGAAAAAAGCCCTGGAGAAAATTACTCCGATGGTAGAGGTCAAAAGCCGCAGGATTGGTGGTGCTACTTTTCAGGTCCCTATGGAAATACGTCCTGAAAGGAAAAATGCGATAAGCATGAAAAATATGATAACTTTTGCCCGCAAGAGGTCGGGGAAGTCAATGTCCGATAAACTTGCTGCAGAAATTGTTGCTGCATTTAACGAAGAGGGTGGCGCTTTCAAGAAAAAAGAAGACACCCACCGTATGGCTGAAGCCAACCGTGCCTTCGCACATTTCCGATTTTAATTGAGGCACATTTGATTTGAAATATCAAAAAGAGGAAAGAAACAGTTATTTAGTAATGGCTAAGCAAGATCTGAGATATACAAGGAATATAGGCATCATGGCACACATTGATGCAGGAAAGACAACCGTTACGGAGCGTATCCTGTATTATACCGGTTTGACTCATCGAATCGGGGAAGTACACGATGGCGCTGCCACAATGGATTGGATGGAACAGGAGCAAGAGAGGGGGATTACGATCACATCTGCGGCTACTACTACTTTCTGGGAATATAAAGGAATTGACCATAAGATCAATATAATAGATACCCCCGGGCATGTTGATTTTACTGTTGAAGTTGAGCGTTCGTTAAGGATACTTGACGGTGCAGTTGCACTGTTCTGCGCAGTTGGCGGTGTCGAGGCTCAATCAGAAACTGTATGGAGGCAGGCCGAAAAATATAACGTGCCCCGCATTGCATTCGTAAACAAGATGGACCGCCAGGGTGCCGATTTCTTTAATGTGTATAACGACATTAAAGAAAAATTAGGTGCGAACCCGGTACCGCTTCAAATCCCTATTGGTGCAGAAGAAACTTTCGAAGGCGTCATCGACCTTATTGAAATGAAAGCAGTAAGGTGGTACGATGATGAAACCATGGGTACCAATTATGTATTGGAAGAAATTCCTGCCGGACTAATTGAGCAGGCAGAAGAATGGAGGGGTAAACTGGTAGAGTCAATTGCCGAATTAGACGATGACTTACTTGAACGTTACTTTGAAGACCCTGATTCTATTACCAAAGAAGAAATGCTTTCGGTTATCCGCCGTGCAACCATCGAAGGGATTATTATCCCGATGATGTGTGGTTCAGCGTTTAAGAATAAAGGTGTTCAGCGTTTGCTGGATGCCGTTTGTGCATTCCTTTCAAGCCCGCTTGATAAAGATAAGATAATAGGTTATGAACCGGGGACGGAAAACAAAATTGCCCGTACGCCTGATGTAGATGAACCTTTTTCTGCTTTGGCTTTCAAAATTGCTACCGACCCGTTTGTGGGCCGTTTGTGTTATATGAGGGTCTATTCAGGGAAAATCGAAGCAGGTTCGCAGGTATACAACTCACGTACAGGTAAAAAAGAACGTATCTCACGTTTGTACCAAATGCATTCTAATAAGCAAAACCCAAAAGATGTTATTGAAGCAGGGGATATTTGTGCTGCTGTGGGTTTGAAAAATATACGTACAGGCGATACGCTTTGCGATTCAAAACATCCGATCAAACTGGAAAGCATGGTTTTCCCCGAGCCGGTAATAGGGATCGCAGTTGAGCCAAAATCACAAAAAGACCTTGACAAGCTTTCAAACGGCTTGGCAAAACTTGCCGAAGAAGACCCTACATTCCAGGTTCATACCGATGAAGAATCGGGGCAAACCGTAATCCGGGGAATGGGGGAACTCCACCTGGAAATACTTATCGACAGGTTAAGGCGTGAATTTAAAGTCGAATGTAACCAGGGGGCGCCGCAGGTAGCTTATAAAGAAGCATTAAGCAAACCGGTTGAATTACGCGAAGTATTCAAAAAGCAAACAGGGGGGCGTGGTAAGTTTGCCGATATAATTGTCCGTATTACACCCGTAGAAGGCAATGCCTCAGGGTTGGTGTTTGAAGATAAAGTAAAGGGGGGTAATATCCCGAAAGAATACATACCCTCGGTAGAAAAAGGGTTTAAAGAAGCATTGAGCAACGGCCCGTTGGCAGGTTTCCCTGTCGACAGCCTGCATGTAACATTATTGGATGGTTCGTTCCACCCGGTCGACTCAGACCAGCTCTCATTTGAAATATGTGCAAAACAAGCATTTAAACATGCATCAATAAAAGCTGGGCCTAAATTACTTGAGCCGGTTATGAAACTCGAAATTGTTACCCCCGAAGGATATATGGGGGATATCATAGCCGACTTAAACCGCCGGCGTGGTACTGTTGATGGGATGGAGTCAAAATCAGGGGCACGGGTAATCATTGCAAAAGTACCGTTATCCGAGCAGTTTGGTTATGTTACTGTTTTGCGTACGCTTTCATCAGGAAGGGCAACCTCATCAATGGAATTTAGCCATTACCAGGAAGTACCAAAGCAGATGGCAGTGAAAGTATTGGAAGATGTTCAGGGAAGAACTGATTTATTATAGATAATTAACAGAATTCTCATTATGAGTCAAAAGATCAGGATTAAGCTAAAATCGTACGATCACAACCTAGTTGACAAGTCGGCTGAGAAGATCGTAAAAACTGTTAAAACTACTGGTGCAGTGGTAAGCGGGCCAATCCCCCTTCCTACTCATCGCAGGGTCTTTACTGTTTTGCGTTCAACCTTTGTAAATAAGAAATCAAGGGAACAGTTCCAACTTTCTTCATACAAGCGTTTGATTGACATTTACAGCTCAACAGCAAAAACCATCGATGCCCTGATGAAATTGGAATTACCAAGTGGCGTTGAGGTTGAAATTAAAGTGTAATAAATAATTAAAGTAGTCGAAAAAAAATGGCTGGAATTATTGGAAAAAAAATCGGAATGACATCCGTATTCAGTGTTGAGGGGAAGAATATCCCATGCACTGTGATTGAAGCCGGTCCTTGTGTGGTAACGCAAGTTAAGACCAAAGAAACTGACGGCTACGATGCGCTTCAGTTAGGCTATGGCGAAAAGAAAGAAAAAAATACGTCAAAAGCCGAGTATGGCCACCTGAAAAAGGCAGGCACTACGCCAAAGCAGCATCTGGTAGAGTTTCGAAACAACTTTGAAGGCGAGTACAAGCCCGGCGATACTATTAATGTTGATATCTTCCACGAAAACGATTATGTTGACGTTATTGGCGTTGCTAAAGGTAAAGGTTTCCAGGGCGTTGTGAAAAGGTATAACTTCCGGGGTGTTGGAGACAGTACACACGGGCAGCATAACCGCGAAAGGGCACCGGGTTCGTTAGGGGCTTCTTCATACCCTTCACGTGTCTTTAAAGGGATGAGGATGGCTGGCCGCCATGGTGGCAGAACCGAAACTATAGAGAACCTGTTGGTTATTAAAATTATCCCTGAATCTAACCTGATTGTTGTAAAAGGTTCGGTTCCTGGTGCGAAAGGGTCTAATTTAATTATTAGGAAGCAATGGAAATAAATGTATTAGATATACAAGGAAAAGAAACCGGAAGGAAGGTTAGTTTAAACGACCAGATTTTCGGGATTGAGCCCAACGACCACGCTATTTACCTCGATGTAAAACAATATATGGCGAACAAACGTCAGGGTACACATCATGCAAAAGAAAGAGGGGAAATAGTAGGTAGTACCCGGAAAATTAAGAAACAAAAAGGTACAGGGACTGCTCGTGCAGGCAGTATCAAGTCGCCAATTTTACGAGGCGGCGGTACTATTTTCGGGCCACGCCCCAGAAGTTACTCTTTCAAACTAAACAAAAAGGTAAAGATACTGGCCCGGAAATCGGCACTCTCTTATAAAGCGAAAGAACAAGGTATTTTATTACTGGAAGACTTTAGCCTGGAAGCACCGAAAACCAAGGATATTATCGCAATTAAAGAAAATTTGAAAATTGCAGATAAAAAGTCACTTTTCGTTTTACCAGAAGAAAATAAAAACATATATTTGTCCTCCAGAAATTTACAGGATGTTTCGGTTGTAATTGCCTCTGAGTTAACTACTTACCAGATACTAAACGCCAAATCACTTGTTCTTTTGGAGGGATCTTTGAAGAAGATCGAAGAAGTACTTAAGCTTAAAGACGCAGAATGATGGATATTTTAGTAAAACCAATAGTAACCGAAAAGATGACAGCACTGGCTGACCGGTTCAACCGTTATGGGTTTGTTGTTGAGCGGAAGGCAAGCAAACAACAAATCAAACAAGCAGTTGAAAGCTTATACAAAGTGAATGTCATTTATGTGAATACCATGGTGTATGGAGGTAAAAGCAAAACCCGGTTTACAAAATCAGGAGTTATTACCGGTAAAACCAAATCATATAAAAAAGCCATCGTCACATTAGCGGCAGAAGATAGTATTGATTTTTACAGTAATATATAAATAATGGCAGTAAGAAAATTAAAACCAGTAACACCGGGTCAAAGGCACAAAATAATCGGTGCCTTTGATAGCATTACTGCATCTACACCTGAAAAATCATTGTTAGAGCCCCTTAAGAAATCGGGCGGCCGCAATAACCAGGGCCGCATGACAATGAGGTATAGAGGTGGGGGACATAAGCGTAAATACCGTATTATCGATTTTAAACGCGATAAAGATGGTATGAACGCAAAAGTCGAATCGATTCAGTACGATCCGAACCGTACAGCACGTATCGCCTTACTAATATACGAAGATGGTGAAAAGCGGTACATCCTGGCCCCCAATGGGTTGCAAGTCGGGCAGGTTGTTGTTAGCGGGAAAGGCGTCGATCCTGAGATTGGGAATGCCCTCCCGCTAAAAGAACTACCTCTGGGTACACTTGTCCATAATATTGAATTCCATCCCGGGCAAGGTGGTGTAATGGCACGTAGTGCAGGCGCTTATGCGCAACTGACCTCTCGTGAAGGTAAATACGCAGTATTAAAATTACCTTCAGGCGAAACTCGTATGGTACTTACCACTTGTAGGGCTACAGTGGGTACTGTTGGAAATACCGAACATAACCTTGAAAAGTCGGGTAAAGCCGGGCGTTCAAGGTGGTTAGGGCGGCGTCCACGTGTCCGTGGTGTGGCAATGAACCCTGTTGACCACCCAATGGGTGGCGGCGAAGGCCGTTCTTCAGGAGGGCATCCTCGCTCACGCAATGGTATCCTGGCTAAAGGGTATAAAACCCGGTCGAAGAAAAAAGCTTCCAATAAGTACATTTTAGAACGAAGGAAATAATTTAAAGGGAAAGAATCATGAGTCGTTCATTAAAAAAAGGCCCATATATCGATTTTAATCTTGAAAAGAAAGTGTTTGCCATGATTGACAGTGGCAAGAAATCGGTAATTAAAACCTGGGCCAGGGCATCAGTAATTTCTCCTGACTTCGTAGGCCATACTATCGCCGTCCACAACGGGAATAAATTCATACCGGTGTATATTACCGAAAATATGGTTGGGCACCGTTTAGGTGAATTTGCGCCTACACGCACTTACAGGGGGCATGCTGGTAAAAAAAGATAAGGCATAATTGCTATATAACATTAAAGAAAGTAATACAATGGGTGCCAGGAAAAGGCTTGCAGCTGAAAAAAGAAAAGAAGAAAAAAAACAACAATACTTTGCTGTTTTAAAAAATTGCCCTACATCACCGCGGAAAATGAGGCTTGTTGCCGATATGATACGTGGGATAGAGGTAAATAAAGCACTTGATATTTTAAAGTATTCTTCGAAAAACGCATCTCGTAATGTTGAGAAACTATTATTATCAGCCATTGCCAATTGGCAGGCTAAAAACGAAGGTGTCAGGATCGAAGAAAGCCAGCTTTACGTGAGTAGAATCATGGTTGATTCGGGGCGTATGCTAAAACGCCTGCGCCCTGCTCCGCAAGGACGGGCCCACCGGATCAGGAAAAGGTCGAACCACGTGACAATCTACCTTGATAGTGTGCAGGAAAACATTGAAGAAAACCTTAATTAATAGTACATGGGACAGAAAGTAAATCCAATTTCAAATCGCCTGGGGTTCATCAAAGGATGGGACTCCAATTGGTTTGGTGGTGACGATTATGGCGACAAACTGGTTGAAGACCATAAGATCAGGGAATACCTGAATGCCCGTTTGGCTAAAGCCAGTATATCAAGGATCGTTATTGAACGTACCCTGAAGCTGATAACTGTTACCGTGCATACTTCCCGCCCGGGTATTATTATTGGGAAAGGTGGACAGGAAGTTGATAAACTGAAAGAAGAGCTAAAAAAAATCACAAATAAAGAAGTACAGATCAATATCTTTGAAATTAAACGCCCTGAACTGGATGCACGGATTGTGGCAAACAATATTGCACGCCAGATCGAAGGTAAAATTGCTTACCGCAGAGCTACCAAAATGGCCATAGCGTCAACCATGAGAATGGGAGCCGAAGGCATCAAGGTTTTGGTATCAGGACGTTTGAACGGTGCCGAAATGGCCCGGTCGGAGATGTACAAAGATGGCCGTACTCCTTTACATACATTACGCGCTGATATTGATTATGCACTGGCCGAGGCTTTAACAAAAACCGGGTTAATCGGTGTGAAAGTCTGGATTTGTAAAGGAATGGTCTATGGTGACCGGGATTTATCTCCGAACATAGGGCAGAAACAACACCGGGGTGGAGGAAAAGCACGTGGTGGAAATTCGAGAAGAAGGAGATAGAGGTATAATACTCAGAAAGTAAAAGGATGTTACAACCGAAGAAAGTAAAATTCAGAAGAGTACAAAAAGGGCGGATGAAGGGTAACGCACAACGCGGCAACCAACTGGCATTCGGCTCCTTTGGCATAAAGGCGTTAGAAGAAGCCTGGATCACTGGCCGCCAGATAGAAGCGGCAAGGGTTGCAGTTACCAGGCACATGCAACGCCAGGGGCAAATATGGATAAGGATATTCCCCGACAAACCTATTACCAAAAAACCCGCGGAAGTACGTATGGGTAAAGGTAAGGGTGCTCCCGAAGCTTTTGTAGCCCCTGTTACACCAGGACGCATTCTTATTGAAGCCGATGGTGTTCCGTTTAAACTGGCTAAAGAAGCTTTACGATTGGCAGCCCAGAAGTTGCCTATTACTACCAAGTTTGTCGTAAGGCGTGATTTTGTTGAATAATCAAAGAGCATAATTATGAAAACGTCCGAAATTAACGAATTGACGAACAAGGAAATTATAGAACGGATTCAAGCTGAAAAGGAGAATTTAGTTCGACTGAAATTAAATCATGCTGTATCTCCGCTGGACAACCCACTGAAGATTAAAGAAAGCCGTAGGGATATTGCACGATTGAAAACAATACTCCGTAGCAGGGAATTAAATGAACAAAAGAACTAATTCAGCAATGGAAGAGAATAAAGAAAGAAACCTGAGAAAAGAACGTATCGGGATTGTTGTAAGTAATAAGATGCAAAAAACCATTGTGGTTGCCGAAAAGCGTAAAGAAAAGCATCCTATTTACGGGAAATTTGTGAACAAAACAACAAAATTCCATGCACACGATGAATCCAATTCATGTAACATTGGCGATACGGTTAGGATTATGGAAACACGGCCGCTCAGCAAGACAAAATGCTGGAGGCTAGTTGAAATTTTAGAAAGAGCTAAGTAATCATGGTACAACAAGAATCAAGATGTACAGTAGCCGATAATAGTGGCGCCAAAGTAGTATTGTGTATCCGGGTGCTTGGCGGTACCCGCAAACGTTATGCCTCATTAGGCGATACCATTGTGGTTACTGTGAAAAGTGCAATCCCGGGGAGTGATGTAAAAAAAGGCACCGTTTCAAGAGCTATTGTTGTCCGGACAAAAAAGGAGGTACGCCGTAACGATGGTTCGTATATCCGCTTCGATGACAATGCCGTTGTTTTAATGGATAATGCAAACGAAATGCGTGGCACACGTATTTTTGGCCCGGTGGCCAGAGAATTGCGTGAAAAGAATATGAAAATTATTTCGCTGGCGCCCGAAGTACTATAACAAGGAAAAAGCAGAGAAATGCAAAAAAAATTACACGTAAAAAAAGGTGATTCTGTAGTGGTGATTTCAGGCAACTACAAAGGCCAAAAGGGCCGTGTGCTGGAAATTATCCGTAAAAGCAACAGGGCTATCGTGGAAGGTGTAAATATTATTAAAAAACATACGAAACCTAACACAGAAAGCCCACAGGGTGGGATTATCGAAAAAGAAGCACCTATCCACATCTCCAATTTAATGTTTGAGGACCCTAAAACAAAGAGCCCTACCCGCATTGGCAGGAGATTGAATGATAAAGGCAAGTTAGTTCGTTATTCCAAAAAATCTGGAGAGGAGATTAAATAATGGCTTACGTACCAACTCTTAAAAAGAGATATAAAGAAGAGATTGTGCCTGCACTGATGAAAGAGTTCAGCTACTCAACAGTAATGCAGGTGCCTAAGTTAGAGAAAATAGTTATCAACCAAGGGGTTGGGGCTACTATTGCCGATAAGAAAATTATCGAAACTGCAACCGAAGAAATAACATTGATTGCAGGGCAAAAGGCAGTCCAGACTAAATCGAAGAAAGATATTTCTAACTTCAAACTAAGGAAAAAAATGCCTATCGGAGTACGCGTCACATTGCGTCGCGACCACATGTATGAATTCCTCGACCGCCTGGTTGCAGTTGCCCTGCCACGTATCCGCGACTTTAGGGGCATTGAAAGCAAGATGGATGGTAATGGGAATTATACTTTAGGCGTTCCTGAACAAATTATTTTCCCTGAGATAGTTATCGATAAGGTAAATAAGATCAATGGGATGAATATTACCTTTGTTACTTCTGCAAATTCAGATGAAGAGGGGTTTGCACTATTGAAAGAAATAGGGTTACCATTTAAAAACGTTAAAAAGAATTAAGCATGGCTAAAGAATCAATGAAAGCACGCGAAGTAAAACGCGCAAAATTAGTTGAGAAATATGCTGAGAAAAGGGCCAAGCTGAAAGCAGAAGGCGATTGGGTTGGTTTACAAAAGTTACCTAAGAACTCGTCAAGGGTACGTTTGCACAACCGCTGTAAACTTACAGGGCGCCCTAAAGGATATATGCGTCAATTTGGTATTAGCAGGATTAATTTTAGGGAAATGGCCTCAAACGGCTTAATACCCGGTGTTAAAAAAGCAAGTTGGTAATAGATAAACATTGAGAAATGAGTAAAATAACAGATCCTATAGCAGACTATCTTACCCGGGTGCGCAATGCAATTATGGCTAAACACCGGGTTGTTGATATACCTGCCTCAAATATTAAAAAGGAGATAACCAAAATCCTTAAAGAAAAAGGTTATATACTGAACTATAAATTTGAGGATGATGTAAATTACCAGGGTAATATTAAAATTGCTTTGAAATACCATCCTGAAACAAAAATCCCGGCAATAAAAACGATGAAACGTGTCAGTAGGCCGGGTTTACGCCAGTATTGCGATGCAACCTCAATACCCAGGGTGCTTAATGGTTTGGGTATTGCAGTTATCTCTACCTCTAATGGTGTAATTACCGACAAAGAAGCCCGCGACCTGAATGTTGGTGGAGAAGTCTTATGTTACATTAGTTAATTAAAGAAGGAAAGACTATGTCAAGGATAGGTAAATTACCCATAAAGATGCCGTCAGGAGTCGAATTTAAGATCAACGATGAGAACATTGTTACCTTAAAAGGCCCCCTGGGTGAATTAAGTCAGAAAATTGATGCAGATATTGAGGTATCTGTAAAAGACAATATTATCAGCCTCAAGAGGCCGAGCGACCAAAAAAAGCACAAGGCAATGCACGGGTTATACCGTTCGTTGGTGAACAACATGGTTATTGGCGTTTCTAAAGGCTATGAAATTAAACTTGAGTTGGTTGGGGTAGGTTACAGGGCCGAATTGCTTCCTAATAATGTACTCGACCTCACATTAGGTTATTCACACCATATTTTCGTTCAACTCCCTCCCGAAATAAAAGTAGAGGCAAAGTCGGATAAAAGGAAGAACCCGGTAATTACATTACAAAGCAGCGATAAGCAATTAATAGGGCAGGTAGCTGCAAAAATCAGGTCGTTCCGTAAACCTGAGCCGTATAAAGGTAAAGGTATTAAATTTGTTGGCGAAGTGCTTAGGCGTAAAGCAGGTAAAGCCGCTGGTGTTAAATAGTAAATAAATTTGTATTATGGCTTTAACGAAGCAAGAAAGACGAAAAAGAATAAAGCAGCGTATCCGCAAGGTAGTTTCTGGTACGGCTGACCGTCCTCGTATGAATGTTTTCAGAAGTAACAAACAGATATTTGTACAGTTGATCGATGATGTTGAAGGTAGTACCTTATTGGCTGCCAGCTCCAGGATTAAAGATATAGCTGAGAAAAAAGCAACTAAGACTGAAAAGGCAGCCATGGTTGGTAAATTAGTAGCCGACAAAGCACTGGCTGCCGGTATAACCGAAGTTGTTTTCGACAGGAATGGTTATTTATACCATGGTAGAGTTAAACAATTAGCGGATGCTGCCCGTAAAGGCGGCCTTAAATTTTAAGCACTATGTCAGGAAATATACGAAACGTAAAAACCAGCGACCTTGATTTGAAAGACAGGTTGGTAGCTATCAACCGTGTAACTAAAGTTACCAAAGGGGGGCGTACATTCAGCTTCTCGGCAATAGTTATTGTAGGTAACGAAGACGGCATTGTCGGCTGGGGCCTTGGTAAAGCAAGTGAGGTTACCACGGCAATTTCCAAAGGTGTTGAAGCCGCTAAAAAGAATTTAGTGAAAGTGCCGGTGATCAATAAAACAATCCCGCATGAACAATCTGCCAAATACGGCGGCGCCAACGTTTTATTAAAACCAGCATCTTCGGGTACCGGCGTTAAAGCCGGCGGTGCGATGCGTGCTGTACTGGAGAGTGTTGGGATTCACAACATACTGGCCAAGTCAAAAGGTTCTTCGAACCCACATAATTTAGTAAAAGCAACAATGGCGGCTTTACTCGAATTAAGAGATGCTTATACCGTTGCACAACAACGTGGTGTTTCGTTGCAAAAGGTATTTAAAGGATAGAATCATGGCGAAACTAATAATTACACAAGTAAAAAGTGGCATTGGTTCCACAAAACGCCAGAAAGCGACACTTGCTGCACTGGGATTAAAGAAATTAAACCAAACTGTAGAGCATAAAGCTTCTCCTGAGATTATCGGGATGGTCAATAAAATGAAGCACCTGCTAAAAGTTGAAGAAGTTAATTAAACTGAAATATTCTTATTATTATGAATTTGAGTAATTTAAAACCTGCACGAGGTTCGGTAAAAGCAAGGAAGCGTATTGCCAGGGGTTCCGGCTCTGGTTATGGAGGTACCGCTACACGTGGGCACAAAGGCCAAAAATCAAGATCCGGTTACTCAAGGAAGGTCGGTTTTGAAGGAGGGCAGATGCCGTTACAACGTGTCGTCCCTAAATTTGGGTTTAAAAATATTAACAGGGTTGAATATAAAGCAATCAACCTTGATGTATTACAAGGTATTGCTGAAAGTAAAAAACTAACTGCCATCAATGTTCAGAGTTTGGTTGATGCTGGTATTATTTCAAAAAAAGATAAAATTAAGGTACTGGGCGGCGGCAGCTTGCAAATAAAGCTTGACGTGAAAGCCCATGCTTTCTCAAAAAGCGCTAAAGAAGCTATCGAAAAACTTGGAGGAACCACAGAAATACTTTAAACCGTAATGAAACAATTTATAGAAACCCTAAAGAATATTTACAAAATTGAGGACCTACGGGTCAGGATAGGGACAACCTTATTATTTTTGCTAATTTACCGATTAGGGTCGTTTGTCTCTCTCCCCGGAATAGATCCCGCCCAATTAGGTGCTTTGAAAAGTCAAACATCTGACGGGCTGCTTGGGTTACTGGATATGTTTTCGGGAGGTGCCTTTTCGCAGGCATCTATTTTTGCTTTAGGGATTATGCCGTATATTTCTGCCTCAATTGTAATTCAACTATTGGGTATTGCCGTACCCTATTTCCAGAAATTACAGAAAGAGGGTGAATCGGGGAGAAGGAAAATAAATCAGATAACACGTTATTTAACCGTGTTAATATTAATTTTCCAATCGCCGGCATATCTGACAAACCTTCATTACACTTTGCCCGAGACCGCTTTTGCATTAAAAGGTACGATGTTTACAATCTCATCGACCATTATTTTAGCTGCCGGGTCAATGTTTATTATGTGGTTGGGTGAGAGGATTACCGATAAAGGTATTGGTAATGGTATTTCACTTATTATTATGATTGGTATTATCGCGCGTTTGCCACAAGCTGTATTCCAGGAGTTTGCATCGCGTATAAACCAACAAGGAGGTGGGCTAGTGATGTTCCTCGTTGAATTTGTCCTGTTGTTCATTGTATTTATGGGCTGTATACTGTTGGTTCAGGGAACCCGCAGGATCCCTGTCCAGTATGCTAAAAGGATAGTGGGTAACAAACAATACGGAGGTGTCCGCCAGTACATCCCCCTTAAAGTAAATGCTGCCGGAGTTATGCCGATCATTTTTGCACAGGCAATTATGTTCGTACCTATTACTCTTGCCGGATTTGCTAATTCAGAAAGTCTTGGTAAATTTGCGGCTGCATTTGCCAACAATACAGGGTTTGTGTATAATTTTACACAATTTATAATGGTTATGGCTTTCACATATTTTTATACGGCTATTACCGTCAACCCTACGCAAATGGCTGAAGATATGAAGAAAAACGGAGGTTTTATCCCTGGTATCAAGCCGGGGAAACGCACCGTTGAGTTCCTTGACACTGTGATGTCGAGGATTACGTTACCAGGTTCTATCTTCCTTGGTTTTGTAACAATTCTTCCTGCTTTTGCCATGATTATTGGTATTAATACACAGTTTGCCTACTTTTATGGAGGGACTTCATTGTTGATCCTGGTAGGTGTTGTACTTGATACATTGCAACAGATAGAAAGCCACCTGTTGATGCGCCATTACGATGGGCTGATGAAATCGGGGCGTATAAAAGGGCGTACCGGCGGAGGGCAGGCGATGTATTAATCCGGTTGATTCTATGATTTACCTTAAAACACGGGATGAAATAGAGTTAATCAGGGAAAGTTGTTTATTAGTAAGTAAAACATTAGCACTCGTTGCTAAGAATATTCAGCCCGGGATAACAACAAAAGAGTTAGGCCAAAAAGCTGAAGCGTTCATTAAAAAGAATGGTGGTTACCCTGCTTTCCTGGGGTACGAAGGGTTTCCCAACACGCTTTGTATCTCTGTAAACGATGAAGTGGTACATGGGATACCTTCCGCATATAAAATCCGGGAAGGTGATATCATTTCAGTTGATTGCGGAGTTAAGAAGAATGGTTTTTACGGGGATGCATGTTATACTTTTTTAGTCATGAATGTTTCTGATGAGAAAAAAAGGCTATGCAACATTACCAGAGAAGCATTGTTTAAAGGAATAAAAGAGGCTGTTGAAGGGAACCGGGTAGGTGCTATAGGGAATGCAGTTCAGAAACATGCCGAGAAAGCAGGTTTTTCAGTAGTCCGCGAAATGGTTGGCCATGGAATAGGTAAAAACCTCCATGAAGAACCGGAGGTCAGGAACTACGGGAAACGGTGGAGGGGCAAAAAGCTGGTAGCCGGGATGGTTATCGCAATTGAACCGATGATTAACGCAGGGGGGCGTAAAATTTACAGGTCGGATGACGGATGGACAATTAAAACAGAAGATGGAAAGCCTGCTGCTCATTATGAACATACAGTAGCCGTAGGTTTTGAAAAAGCGGAAATTTTGTCGAATTTTGATATTATTGAAAAAGAAATAAATAAAAATAGGTTTTTATGGCAAAACAGCCTTCAATAGAACAAGATGGGCAGATAATTGAAGCATTATCAAATGCAATGTTCCGGGTAGAACTGGAAAACGGGCATATCATAACAGCCCATATTTCAGGGAAGATGCGGATGCACTATATAAAAATATTACCGGGTGATAAGGTAAAATTAGAAATGTCGCCTTATGACCTGACAAAAGGACGAATAACGTTTAGGTATAAAAATTAAAAGGTTTTTAGATGAAAACTCGTGTTTCTGTAAAGAAAAGAAGTTCCGACTGCAAAATAGTACGCAGGAAAGGGCGTTTATATGTGATTAATAAGAAGAATCCAAAGTTCAAACAACGTCAGGGATAATCATTAACTTGAAAAAAAAATATTTATGGCACGTATTGTAGGTGTAGATATTCCGAATAATAAACGAGGTGAAATTGCCTTGACATACATTTTTGGTATCGGACGCAGCAGGGCTAACTCAATCCTTAAAGAAGCAGGTGTTGACAAGAACCTGAAAGTGTCTGAGTGGAGTGATAACCAGTCGGCTAATGTCCGCCGTATAATTAACGATAACTTTAAAGTAGAAGGGGAACTTCGTTCGGAAGTACAGCTAAACATTAAGCGGTTAATGGATATCGGTTCATACCGTGGTATCCGCCACCGTATTGGCTTGCCTGTACGCGGGCAAAGTACCAAGAACAATGCCCGTACACGTAAAGGGAAACGTAAAACTGTAGCGAACAAGAAAAAAGCCACCAAATAAGGGATTTGAATTATGGCAAAAAAGACAGGATCAAGCAAGAAAAGAGTTGTTGTCGTTGAATCTAACGGGCAAGCTCATATACACTCTTCGTTCAACAATATTATCATCACCATTGCAAATATGAATGGAGATGTAATTTCATGGTCATCGGCAGGTAAAAAAGGATTCCGCGGGTCGAAAAAAAATACTCCATACGCAGCACAAATTGCATCGGAAGAATGTGCAAAAAAAGCTTACGACCTTGGGCTACGTAAAGTTAAGGTGTTTGTAAAAGGGCCGGGGAATGGGCGTGAATCTGCAATAAGGGCATTGAATACCATTGGTATCCAGGTTACCGAAATTATTGACGTAACCCCTATGCCACACAATGGATGCAGGCCACCGAAAAGAAGACGTATATAATTTTAAAAAGAAATAGGTAATGGCAAGATATCGAGGACCAAAATCAAAAATTGCAAGGAAGTTCGGCGAACCGATCTTCGGGCCGGATAAAGTTTTTGAACATAAAAATTTCCCTCCTGGAATGCACGGAATGTCAGCAAGGAGGAGGAAGAAATCAGAATACGGGCTTCAATTAAAAGAAAAACAAAAGGCAAAATATACTTATGGGGTCTTAGAAAAGCAATTTAGGAACCTTTTCAAAAAGGCATCATCTTCTAAAGGTATTACCGGTGAAGTGTTACTTCAATTACTGGAATCAAGGCTCGACAATGTAGTATACCGTTTAGGTATTGCTAAGTCTCGTGCCGCTGCACGTCAGTTTGTTGGGCATAAACACATTACAGTAAACAATCAAATAGTTAATATTCCTTCGTACCAGGTAAAACCCGGCGATATTGTAGGCGTTCGCGAGAAATCAAAATCGCTGGAAGAAATTACCTCTTCACTGCATTTAAACCGCAGTAACCGTTACGGATGGCTTGAATGGGATGGAGGCCTTATGGTTGGCAAATTCCTGAATCTTCCTGAAAGGGAAGAAATACCTGAAAATATTAAAGAACAACTTATCGTAGAGTTGTATTCCAAATAATAAATTTATTTAAGGTTATTATGGCAATATTAGCGTTCCAAAAGCCTGACAAGGTGGTAATGATTGAATCCAATGATAGATTCGGTATATTCGAATTCCGCCCATTGGAACCAGGTTATGGTATTACAATAGGTAATGCCCTTCGTAGAATATTATTATCGTCCTTAGAAGGCTATGCAATATCAACTGTTAAGATCGAAGGAGTTGACCATGAATTCTCTACGATTAAGGGAGTTATTGAAGATGTAACCGATATTATTCTAAACCTAAAACAGGTTCGGTTCAAAAGAGAGGTGGAAGACTTTGACAGTGAGAAAGTTACTTTATCAATTACAGGGCAGGAAGAATTTACTGCCGGCGATATTAATAAGTTTATAACCGGTTTCAGGGTGTTAAACCCCGAGCTTGTTATTTGCCGTATGGAGCCTGATGTAAGATTGCAGATAGAGATGACTATCAACAAGGGGCGTGGCTATGTCCCCTCCGTAGAGAACAAGCCGGTAGAGTCTGAATTCGGGGTTATTCCTATTGATTCAATTTATACTCCGATAAAACAGGTTAAGTACTCTGTAGAGAACTACCGTGTAGAACAAAAAACCGACTACGAAAAACTTATTATTGAAATCACAACGGATGGTTCTATCTTTCCAAAAGATGCGCTAAAAGAGGCTGCTAAAATCCTTATTTATCACTTTATGCTATTCTCTGATGAGAAGATCACCCTTGATTCGGGTGAGAAACTTGCAAACGAAGAGTTCGATGAGGAAGTATTGCACATGCGCCAACTGCTTAAAACAAAATTGGTCGACCTCGATTTATCTGTCAGGGCACTTAACTGCCTGAAAGCTGCAGATGTTGATTCACTGGGAGACTTGGTACAATACAACCGAAATGATTTGTTGAAATTCAGGAATTTTGGTAAAAAATCGCTTACCGAATTAGATGACCTGTTGAATGGGATGGGGCTAAACTTCGGTATGGATATTACTAAGTATAAATTAGATAAGGAATAGAGGTAATGAGACACAATAAAAAATTTAATCACTTAGGAAGGACCAGCTCTCACCGTAAAGCAATGCTGGCAAATATGGCAAGTTCTCTTATTGCACATAAGAAAATTACTACAACAGTAGCCAAAGCAAAAGCCTTGAGGATGTATGTTGAGCCTCTTATTACAAAAGCTAAAGACGATTCTACACACTCACGCAGGGTTGTATTTAGTTATTTACAGGATAAATATGCCGTATCGGAGTTATTCCGCGAAGTAGCATCAAAAGTTGCTGACCGTCCGGGGGGCTATACACGGATTTTAAAAACAGGTAACCGTTTAGGCGATAATGCCGATATGTGTATTATTGAACTGGTCGACTATAATGAAATAATGCTTGCCGCACAGTCAGAAGATAAAAAACCGAAAAAACGCCGTTCGCGCCGTGGAGGCGGAGCTAAAAAAGCAAGTGGTGCTATTGCTACTGCTGCTACACCTGCTGAAGACAAAACAGTTGAGGTTATTTCTGATGCCGAGATAGTGGACGAAACAACAAGTGAAGCCACAGAGCCTAATGATGAAACTACTGAAGTGCCTAAAGACGGCGAAGGGCAGGATAAAGGGGAAAGCAAATAATTGGATAACGGATTTAATCGTTATAAAGTCTAATATAATCTAAAAAAAAGGAAGCCGGCTAATTAGCCGGCTTCCTTTTTTTTTTATGGTACTTGCCCTTTATTACACCTTGCTGGTATTAAAATAATGAATATATCCACCCTTTATCCCACTCATGATTATATAATAAGCCACCTCCCTGAAACCTTATTTGAGCCTTTAATACGGAAGTATTGAGAGACATAAACAATATAAG
>UOEP01000056.1_pt1 | contig 25193 bp, 24 predicted proteins | sample 1989931 | NCBI WGS metagenome assembly UOEP01 (sample SAMEA4712198, study PRJEB27164) | hydrothermal vent metagenome | biome: marine basaltic hydrothermal vent biome; feature: marine hydrothermal vent; material: mineral | place: Pacific Ocean | collected 2011-06-14/2011-07-23 | depth 1691 m
ATATGTTTTCAGGAATTGTTGAAGAATGTGGTACAGTCGTTGCCATCAAGAAAGAACAGGAAAATTACCATTTTACCCTTACCTGTTCGTTCGCAAATGAATTGAAAGTTGACCAGAGCCTGTCGCACGATGGAGTTTGTTTAACAGTAGTGCATGTCGACAAAAAAGCAAAAACTTATAAAGTAACGGCAATCAGGGAAACACTGCTTAAAACCAACCTTAGCTACTGGGAAGTGGGAAGTAAAGTGAACCTCGAACGCAGTATGATTATGAATGCCCGCCTGGATGGGCACATTGTACAGGGGCATGTTGACCAGACAGCAACATGCACAAAAGTTGAAGAAGCCGATGGCAGTTGGTATTTTACTTTTGAATATAAATTTGACAAAGAAGCCGCCAAACAAGGCTATATGACCGTTGAAAAAGGTTCGGTAACCGTAAATGGGGTCAGCTTAACTGTTGTTAACTCAAAAAACGGCTCTTTTCAGGTAGCAATCATCCCATACACCTACGAAACAACCAACTTCCATACTTTCAAAAAAGGGACTGTCGTGAACCTTGAGTTCGATATTATTGGGAAATATTTGAGTAAACTAATGACATTTAACGATTAACACAACCTTCGCATAAATAAAAGCCCGGAGAATACCGGGCTTTTATGTTTCAGCCTGAACATAAAAACATTATCACTGTTTTATTATATACATTTATTCGCTATCTTTTCAGTATGAACCAAACGGCTTTAATAACAGGTGCTTCGAAAAGAATTGGCAGGTCAATAGCCGAACATCTGGCAGCAAAAGGCTGGAATGTGGCTATCCATTACAATGTTTCTTCAGTAGATGCAGAACAATTGGTTGGCCGGTTGCAGCATAATTACCCTAACCAGTTGTTTAACGCGGTCAGGGCAAACCTTTCCATCGAAAAGGAGGTTGAGGGGTTGGCCTCTTCGGTAGCCTCTTCTTTCCACGAAATAAATTTACTGGTCAATAATGCATCGGTATTTGGCAAGGGGCACTTAAAAGAAACACCTGTTGAATTATTCGACCATCAATTTAATGTGAATCTGAAAGCCCCGTTTCTTTTGATACGCGACTTTGCTAACCTGGTTAAAAAGGGGAATATTATTAATTTAGTGGATACCCGTATAACCAACAACCGTTCGGATTTTGCTGCTTATACCCTGTCAAAGAAGGCATTGTGGGAACTTACAAAAATGGCAGCATTGGAACTTTCTCCGGGTATCCGGGTAAATGCAATAGCCCCCGGGGCAACACTTCCTCCCGAAGGCAAGGATGAGGGTTACCTGCTAAAATTAGCCGAAAACACCCCTATGAAACGGCCTGGCGGAATAGCCCCTGTTTTGAAATGCCTGGATTTTATTTTGAAGAATGATTACCTAACCGGGCAGCTGTTGTTTGCCGATGGAGGAGAGAATTTAGGAAGAAACGTTTGAAAATATTAATAAGCAGCCACCCCTGTTCAATGTACGGCGGCTGCCTGCAACAAATTATAAAAAGGACATGGCAATTATACGCGTTAAAAACTTACTGATCCGCACCTACATCGGGTTTAACCCTGAAGAGTTGATAAACAAACAGGACGTTATTATAAATCTTGAAATCGAGGCCGAAATACCGGAAGGGGCACTGGAAAAAGATGAGCCCGATGGCATTTACGATTATAAAAAGGTAACCAAAAGGATAATTAACATGGTCCAGGAAGGCAGGTTTAAACTCCTGGAGGTACTTACCAGGAACATCCTTGGACTGATTATGGAAGACGAGGCCGTAAAATGGGCACGTGTAGAGGTAGACAAGCCTCATGCACTCAGGTTTGCCGAATCGGTTTCGCTTCAAATGGAGAGGGGAAAATGAACGAGTGCATTATAGGCATTGGGTCAAATATTGATGCCGGAACCAATATCGGCAAAATGCTGGAAATCTTAGGGCATGATTTGAAGATCATCAAGGTCTCAACTTTCATTAATACCAGCCCGGTCGGCATTACCAACCAGCCTGATTTTACCAATGGTGCGGTCAAAATCCAGACAACCCTTAATAAGGAAGAGTTGAAAAGATACCTGAAAAAGGTCGAAAAACAACTGGGGCGCAACGAATCTGAAGAAAAGTATGGACCCAGGACAATGGACCTTGACATTGTTGTGTGGAATGGAGAAATTGTAGACAATGATTATTATAAAAGGGATTTCCTTAAAAAATCGGTAGACGAAATTTGCAGCCACTTGTAATAATATAGTAGTTTTTAGAGGCTTCCATAAGCTTATTTGGTGTTAATCCGTATTATATTCTTCGTATAATCAGGGTATTTCTTTATTTTTGGGCATAATTTTTTTAATGGCACCAATACAAGTAATAACCTTTTTATTTATAGGAATCGGGCTAAGCCTCGATTCTTTTGCCGTTTCGGTATCCTGCGGATTAGTACGAAAGGAGATCAGGTTTTTACAAGCCTGTATCGTAGCTGCTACCCTGGCTTTTTCCCAGGCAATGCTCCCTGTTGTCGGGTGGTTTATAGGTAGTTCCGTTAAAGGCCTCATAGCCGCATTCGACCACTGGGTTGCTTTTGGGCTTTTACTGATTGTAGGTGCAAAAATGATTGTTGAAGGGCTCAGGACAGACAGTAAACTGCTTGATTTTGACCCTTTAAAACCAACCGTTTTAATAGGGCTGGCAATTGCAACAAGTATTGATGCCCTGGTTGTAGGGCTTAGTTTTGGGTTTTTAAATACTCCTATACTTTTCCCTGCCCTGATAATTGGCGGGGTTACTTTTATAGCTTCTATGCTGGGGATGCTGTTCGGGAAAAATATTCCGGCTAAAAAAAGGCACCAGTCTATTATTCTGGGAGGAATTATTTTAATCGGAATAGGTATAAAAATCCTGATAGAGCATCTGGTGGTTTAAAAAGTTATTTTATTTTTAATATATGAAACTCGGGGATATTGACTTAGGAGAATTGCCCTTATTCCTTGCACCTATGGAGGATGTGACCTACAAGTCGTTTCGTTTTATGTGCAAAAAATATGGGGCTGATGTTATGTACACCGAGTTTGTTTCATCGGAAGCCCTTATCCGTGATGTTTTGAAGGCCAAACAAAAAATGGCTTTATTCGATTTCGACAGGCCGGTAGCCATACAAATTTACGGGTACGATATTGATTCAATGGTGAATGCGGCAAAGGTAGTCGAAGAGTTCCAACCCGATTTTATCGATATTAATTTTGGCTGCCCCATGAAGAAGATTGTGCGCAAAGGGGCAGGGGCTTCGTTACTCCAGGATTTGCCCAAGATGCAAAAAATGGCAGCAGAAATTGTAAAGGCGGTTAGCCTCCCCGTAACAGCCAAAACCCGCTTAGGATGGGACAGCTCGGATAAACCAATAGTGGAAATTGCAGAAAGGTTACAGGATGCGGGCGTGGCCGCACTGGCAATTCACGGGCGCACCCGGAAACAGTTGTATACCGGAGAAGCCGACTGGCTGCTGATCGGGGAAGTTAAAAAGAACCCCAGGATAAAAATCCCAATTATTGGTAACGGCGACATTAACGGCCCACAAAAAGCAAAAGAGTTTTATCAACAAACAGGGGTCGATGCTTTAATGATTGGGCGTGGCGCAATTGGGAGGCCCTGGATATTTAAAGAGGTAAAACACTATCTTGATACCGGGGAATTACTCCCTCCTGTTCGTATCGAAGAGGTGGTGGAAAATATGAAAGAACAACTGAAACTTAATATTGAGTGGAAAGACAATGAACGAAGTGCTATTTTGATGATGCGCAGGCATTTTGCAAAATCATTCCCCCGCCTGCCCAATTTCAGGGACCTGAAAATACAGTTGCTCCGTGCAGAAACATACTCCGAAGTGGGCAAAACGCTGGATATGATCATGGCCCGGTACAAGGGGCAACAAATCGACTATAATGGAGTTAGTTTAAGGTAAATGGGCTACAACTATTCAAAATATTATTCCGAAGAATCGCTGTGGGAAAAGATCCGCAGGTATTCAAAAAAAGCAGGAGCTAAAGTGGTATATGTTGTGTTACTTCTTTATTATATTATGGTCAGTAAAGATGTATCCCTAAAAACAAAAGCCTTAATTGCTGCTGCATTAGGTTATTTTATTTTCCCTATGGATGCCATTCCTGACTTATCGCCTTTAATAGGCTTTTCAGACGACCTGGGGGTACTGTTGTTTGCCCTTTCTCAGGTGTCAGGGAACATCACCCCGGAAATAAAAAGCCAGGCCCGGAAAAAAATGAATGAATGGTTCGGACCCGATATCGGGGGAGAACTGAAAGATATCGAAGGGAAAATCGGATGACCACGCCTCAACCTATTTTGTTCAACGACAATCAAAAATCCCTTATTAATTTGTAGCTTCGCAAGATACACACAGCATGATGGATAGAAGGGATTTCATAAAAAGCGGGCTAAAAGCCGGGGTTGCTACCGGTATCGCAGCCTCATTCGGGAGTTCTGCCATTGCGGCTAAATTATCTGCTAACAACAATTTTGTATTTGTAAAAGGAGGGCTGCCCGATGAGATGTTTGATACAGGGATAGCCATATTGGGAGGTATTGAAAGGTTTGTATCCAAGGGCGACAACGTGGCAATAAAGCCTGATATGAGTACCGACAGTTACCCGGAACAAGGCAAAACTACCCATCCGTTGCTGGTGAAACAAATTATAAAAAGCTGCTACGAAGCCGGGGCAAGAAAAGTACTGGTCTTCGACCACACATACGGGCTATGGACAAAATGTTACAAGGACTCCGGGATTGAGCGTATTGCAAAAGATGCTTATGCCCGGGTACTTCCCGCCAATAACCAACGGTATTATTCTGAACAGCAATCAACAAAACCCGATAAGTTAAGATCTGTAAAAATACATAATGCCCTTATCCAGGCAGATACCTTTATCAATGTACCCATTCTGAAATACGACCCGGCAACCAAAATCTCTGCCTCTTTAAAAAATCTAATGGGATGCGTATGGGACCGCGAGTTTTACAAAAAAAACGGATTGGACCAGTGCATCGCTGAATTCTTATACTACAAAAAGCCTCAGCTTACCATTTTAGATGCTTATTTCACCTCCTCCGGGAATCGTAAAATCAAATCACAGATTATTACTACTGATATTGTTGCTGCTGATGCCTTCGGGGCAAGATTATTAGGGTTTACTCCTGATAATATTGGGCATATAATGAAAGCCGCCCAGTTAGGGTTTGGCAAAATTACAGCCGGAAATATGAATGTTAAACCGGTAGATATTGGTTAAATATCTCAGAATAAAGTATTATCTTTAGATTATGAAGGAAATATATCTATCTTGAAGAGAGCACTATTAAAGATATTATTTGTAATCAATTTGGTGATTGTCTTGTTATTGATTTCATCCTACATCTCTGTTTATATCCCTCCCGATAAATGGTGGACGCCTGCTTTTTTAGGGTTGGCATACCCTTATATACTGGTTGCAAACCTGTTTTTCATAGTCATCTGGTTACTTCTGAAACCTATGTACCTGTTCATTTCATTAATCGCCGTTTTAACAGGCTGGAATTATATCAACAGGTATTTCCAGGCTAACGGCAAAACAACCGAAGGCCCTGCTATAAAGGTAATATCATACAATGTGAAGCATTTTAAAAGTAAAGGCACCCGGTCGTCAAAAGCCAATGCCGATAGTATCAGGTACTTCTTAAAACGGCAGGGCGCCGATATCATTTGCCTCCAGGAAGTCAGGCTAAGGACAAATAAAATATTCGACCTCCCCGGGGTTGTTAAGGAACTTCCAGGCATAAGCCATTATCAATATGCACGGACGAGCAGCACAGGTGGGTCGGCCACTTTAACCCGTTACCCTATAATTAATATGGGTGAAATAAGGTTTGAGAAATCAGGGAACATGGCTATTTATACCGATGTGTTGATACAAGAAGATACCCTGCGGATTATTAACCTGCACCTGCAGTCTTACCATATCGACCCTGGCCAGTATTCAAAAATTAATTTTCAACGGATTTCGGAAGAGGAAGATATCCGTGAAATGAAAAAGATGGGCTCTAAATTTAAACAGGCGTTTATTAAACGTGCCGTACAAGCACGGAGGATCAGGGAGTTCATTGATAACACCCCATATAATGTAATCGTTTGCGGCGATTTTAACGACACCCCTGTTTCTTATTCGTACAGGACTGTAAAAGGCAGCCTGAATGATGCATTTATCCAGTCGGGGAAAGGATTTGGGCGCACCTATATCGGTGAATTACCATCGTTCAGGATCGATTACATATTTCATAGTGATGGATTCAGTTCATATAATTTCCAATCCGAAGAATTTGTTTTTTCAGACCATTTGCCGATTAGTTGCAGCCTGGTGAAGAAGGCTCAATTGGAAAAGTAGGCGGGGAAATAATATCCAAATTTTAAATATTAGTATTTTGTAAGGTCAATATTGACCTGCGTTGAATGAATGTATGCCAATGATAATTAGAGAACGCTCTATTAGGGATAATTAATCTGAGATTTACCTGGAGTCCCCTAAGGGGCTTTCCTTCCCAAGCTATTCCATCATGAATCCAATATTACTCCACCAAAAATTTGAGTTGATCCAATGTCAATATTACGGGACTGTATCGGTTCATCAGGCCTTTTGAAGGATAGCAAGAGCTGCCTTTTTATCTTTCTCCAGTTGTTCAGTCAATGCTTCCGGGCTGTTAAACTTTTTTTCCTCCCTGATTTTTCTTACAAAACAGAGGGTTATGTTTTGGTGGTATATATCTTTGTCAAAATCAAAAATGTTTACTTCTATACTTCTGTTATCGGCATTTTTATTAAAAGTAGGGCGTGTCCCTATATTCAGCATCCCGTTATAAACTTTGCCCTGTATATCAACCCTTACGGCATATACCCCATACCCCGGAATTATTTTATGAATGTCGGATGCTTCGATATTGGCCGTAGGGAAACCTATCCTACTGCCCACCTGTTTCCCTTTAACCACTTTCCCATGTAAAGTGAATTCGTACCCAAGGTATTTGTTTGCTTCCTCAATATCCCCCGACTGCAATGCCTTCCTGATTTTTGTCGAACTGATATTGATACTATCCAGCATTAAAGCATCAATCCTCTCTATCCTGAAATGATACTTTTCGGCGTAGGCCTTTAAATATTCAAATCCACCTTCCCTGTTTTTCCCGAATTTATGGTCGTGCCCTACCACCAGGCATGATGTTTTTATCTTCCCTACCAAAATGGACTCTACAAATTCAGTATATGAAAGCTCTGAGAATTCTTTAGTAAAAGGGTATATAATTAAATGCTCGATTCCCGCTTTTTCCAGTTGTACTATTTTTTCTTCCAAAGTAGTGAGCAAACGTATTGTCTTTTCTTGCGGGTTTAAACTCAACCTTGGGTGCGGATAAAATGTGAAGAGTACCGTTTCTCCGCCAATTTCCCGGGCAATTTCCTTCAACCGCTTCAGTATTTTCCTGTGGCCCAGGTGTACACCATCAAAAGTACCTATTGTAACAACCGGATTTTTTGCCTTGAAACCATCTATTTGATAATATATTTCCATCAGATTCCAAAAATATAAAATAATTATCTTAGTCCATTTATTATTCATCGCAAGGAAATTATTATTTTTATCAGCCTTAATAATAGATAATATGAAAAGGAATATAGGATTGCTTGTTTTACTGGCCTCATTGTCACTGCTTTGGGGGTGTGAGAAGCCCAACAGATTTGTGATAAAGGGCAGGATAACCCATGCAGAACAAAAAATGATATACCTCGATGAATTGCTGGTAACAAGCACAAAACCTGTCGATTCGGTAAAAATAGATAAAAACGGCAAATTTAAATTTAAGCATACTGCCAGTATTCCAACTTTTTATCTGCTTAAATTGTCCGGCACTAAATTTATCACACTGCTTGTTGATTCGGCAGAAACCGTTTCAATTACTGCCGATGCTGTAGATTTCTCAACCGATTACAGTATAGAAGGGTCTGAAGGCTCATTATTGGTACAAGAGCTAAACAATAAACTGAACAGGACAAAACAACAACTCGACTCTATTTCATCGTTATTCGATTTCTACCAGGATTCTCCGGATTACACCCAGATAAAAACCCAACTTACCGAATCTTATAACCGGATTATGCAGAAGCAGATCGACTTCTCCACAGACTTTATACAAAAGCACCCGTTTTCAATGGCAAGTGTTTTGGCTCTGTACCAAAAATTTGACGATAATAATTATATTATCCGCGATTTGCAGTCGTTGAAAGTGGCAGCATCTGCTTTGAAGTCATTCTACCCTCAATCAGAACATGTTAAGGCTTTATATGCCAACACCCTGAAATTGATGAAGGACGAAAGTACGGCAAAATTTAAAAAATTATTGGAAGAAAAGGCGGAAAACAGCCCGGAGATAGTGCTTCCTGCCCCTAACGGGAAGGAAATTAAACTTTCTTCACTCCGGGGCAAATACGTACTGGTCCATTTCTGGTCGGCAACAGACAGGGGCTCCAGAATCTTAAACCCCCTGCTTGTGGAGGTCTATAATAAATACCACCGGAAAGGTTTTGAGATTTACCAGGTGAGCGTAGATAAAAACAGGTATGAGTGGCTTGATGCGATTGATAAAGACAGGCTTAGATGGACAAATGTTGGAGACATGGAAGGTAGTAAAAACGCTGTAATTGCTTACAATATAAAGGAAATCCCGTTTAACTACCTCCTCGACAGGGAAGGCTCGGTGATTGCAAGAAACCTTAAAGGCCCGTCATTGTTTAATACCTTATCTAAAATTTTTAATTAGGATCAAGGGGCATTTAGCTAACACAAACCCTGATTTAAGCTACTGTTGTTTGATTAAAATAAATTAAAGACTAATTTTGAAGCCTGGAAAAAAGATATATTTTATATCAGATGTGCATTTAGGAGCACCTGCATTGTCGAATAACCATGAGCGTGAGTTATTGTTTGTAGCATGGTTAGATAAGATTAAAGACGATGCTGAGCAGTTGTTTTTATTAGGAGATATATTTGATTTCTGGTTCGAATATAAGAAAGTTGCTCCACGGGGGTTTACACGTACATTAGGGAAAATAGCAGAGTTGGCTGACAGTGGGGTGGAAGTTCATTATTTTACGGGAAATCATGACATTTGGGTTTTCGACTATTTACCAAAAGAACTTGGCGTTATCCTGCACCGGGACGAATACCGGGTTAGCCTATGGGGGAAACGGTTCTTTTTAGCGCATGGCGATGGATTGGACTCTACAGATAAAGGATATAACCTATTAAAAAAAATATTTACCAATAAACCCCTTCAGTGGCTTTTTGCCCGCCTTCATCCCAATTTTGCACTTACGCTTGCTCACAAATGGTCGGAAAGAAGCAGGTTGACGAAAGGTATTGTTGGTGAAAGTTTTAAAAATGAAGATGAGGGGCTGTACAAATTCTCAAAAAGCATACTGGAAAAAGAGCATTTTGATTTCTTTATATTTGGCCACCGCCATGTGTTAGTTGACCTACCGATAGGGCAAGGTTCGGAATTTATACTTTTAGGAGAATGGGTCAGCCTGTTCTCATACGGTGTTTTTGATGGAGAAAAGTTTGAGTTGAAAAAATATAAAGTGAAATAGTCGCAAAACGCGATGAAATAGAGTTTTATGGCAAAGAAAATTTATACTGTTATTACCGGCTCGGGAAGTTATATACCCTCCGTAAAAGTTGAAAATAGTCATTTCCTTTCGTACGATTTTTTTGACCCTGCAACAGGGGAAAAAGTTGATAAATCCAATGTAGAGATTATTGAAAAGTTCAAAGAAATTACAAATATTGTTGAACGCAGGTGGATCGAAAACAACCAGGTGACCTCTGATATAGCAGGATTTGCCATTAAGGATGCCTGCCAGACAGCAGGTGTTGAACCAGAAGAATTAGATTTTATAATTATCGGGCACAATTTTGGGGACATTGCTTTCGGCACCGTTAATACCGATGTATTGCCAAGTTTAGCCAACAAGGTTAAAGCAAAGCTGAAAATTAAAAACCCCGATTGTATTTGCCACGATGTAATATCGGGCTGCCCAGGCTGGACTCAAAGCATGATCATTGCCGATTCGTATATCAGGAGCGGCGTTTTCAAAAGGGGGGTTGTTGTTGGGGCCGATGTACTTTCGCGCATATCCGACCCACACGACCGCGATTCAATGATCTATGCAGATGGAGCCGGGGCTGTGGTCGTAGAAGCGGTTAAAAAGAGGAGGCCTGTTGGTGTACTGGCCCACGCAAGCCGGTCCGATTCGGTTAAATATGCCGGTATGCTCGAGCTGGGCCCATCCAATAACCCCGACTTTAACGGGCAAAAAAAATACATAAAAATGCTTGGGCATAAATTATATATTTATGCCATCAGGCATGTACCGCAAATTGTAAAAAAGAGTATCGAAAAAGCAGGGTTACACCTTACTGATATAAATAAAGTATTTATCCACCAGGCCAATGAAAAGATGGACAATGCCATGCTTGCCGGCCTCTTTAAATTATATAAAATAGGAAAAATCCCGGAAGGGATCATGCCCATGGTTATCAATAAATTGGGCAATTCTTCATCTGCAACCGTCCCAACCCTGTTCGACCTTGTGTTGAAGGGTAAAATAGAAGGGCAATCGGTTAAAAGCGGCGATAATATTGTATTTATCTCTGTTGGCGCAGGGATGAATATAAATTCAATTGTATACAAGGTCCCTTAACCTGAATAATTCATAAGTTCTCGCCATAAAAACAATTTGTGGATTATTCAGGCTAAAGCCATGCTTATGTTGTAATTTTGTAACCAACAGGGATACAGTCAGCAAGAATAGAATTTGATCAACCAAATATACAGCCTTTTAATTAAATTGTACAAGATGGAAATTTTAGCTTATCCTTTTGCTGGCATCATCATCGGATTTATAATTGCTTTTTTCTATTTCCGCTTCAAATCGGTTCAAAATACCCTTAACGAAAAAAAAAGATGGGAAAGCCGGGTTGGCCTGGTTAATGAAGAAAAACGGGCTCTCGAAAATAAAGTATTGACACTGGAAGAAAGATTGTCGGCAACAAGTACAAATTTATCCAAAGCAGGCGAAGAGCTTAAAACTACAAAAGAAAGGAATGAAGCTTTAAGCCAGCGGGTTGCCAGGGCCGAAGTTGAATACCGTAACCTGCAGGAAAAACTGCAAACACAAAAAGCAGAAATAGAAGGGCTGCAAAAAAAATTCACCACCGAATTTGAGAATATTGCTAATAAGATTTTAAAAAAGAACAGCGAAGAGTTCACAATAGCCAATCAGAAAAATATTGGGGAAGTACTTAATCCGCTAAAAGAGAAGATACAGCAGTTTGAAAAGAAAGTGGACGACACCTACCAGAAAGGGTTAAAAGACCAGGTTGACTTAAAGGCTGAAGTAAAAAAGTTATACGATTTAAATGCAAAAATAAGCGAAGAGGCCAATAACCTTACCAAAGCGTTGAAAGGGGATGTGAAAAAGCAGGGTAATTGGGGCGAAGTGGTTTTAGAGCGTATCCTCGAAAGGTCGGGGCTTTCCGAAGGCAGGGAATTTGAACGGGAGGTGGTAGTTACTACCGATGAAGGAAAGGTTGTCCGCCCCGATGTAATTATTCATTTGCCAGATAAAAAACACCTGATTGTTGACTCAAAAGTTTCATTAGTTGCTTATGAAAGGTATTCCAACTCCGATGTAAAGGAGCAACGGAAGAAATTTATCCGTGAACATCTGATTTCTTTAAAAAAGCATGTTAAAGAACTCAGCCTGAAGCATTATCAAACAGCAAAAGGGCTGAACTCCCCAGATTTTGTATTACTTTTTATCCCGATAGAATCATCATTCAGCCTCGCCATTCAGGAAGACCAGGAATTATTTTCGTATGCCTGGGACCAGAAAGTAGTCATAGTAAGCCCTTCCACATTATTGGCTACACTCCGCACCATTGCTTCTATTTGGCAACAAGAGAACCAAACCCGGAATGCCATGGAAATAGCACGGCAGGGAGGGGCTTTATACGATAAATTTGTCGGCTTTATAGAAGATATGGAAAAAATAGGCAATAACCTGAAAACCACCCAGGGCAATTACGAAAAAGCTATGAATAAACTGACTGCCGGCAAAGGGAACCTGGTAAAAGGGACTGAGAAGCTCCGCAAACTGGGGGCAAAAGCCAGCAAGAGTATCCCAACTAAGATGCTGGAAGAATAAAAGGCTGTTTAAAATTTAGAAAACAGCTTTTACAATCTCCTTTATATTATCTGAAATCCCGTAAGTATATATATGCAGGCTGGGGACTCCGTTTTCGATCAAATCTTTCGACTGCTGTATTGCCCACTCTGTCCCGACAATCTTTGCATCGCCATTGTTTTTACACTTTGCCAGCTCGGCAACCAATTCGGTAGGCAGGTCGATGTTGAATATTTTAGGCAATACGGTTAACTGGTTTTTTAAGTTGATTGGTTTTATGCCGGGAATAATGGGCACATTGATGCCTATATCCCTGCACCTTTTCACAAAATCATAAAAAAACCGGTTGTCAAAAAACATTTGGGTGACAATATATTCGGCACCGGTATCAACCTTTTGTTTCAGGTATTCCATATCCTGCTCACTATTGGGAGCTTCAAAATGTTTCTCGGGGTAGCCGGCTACGCCAACACAAAAGTCAAGCGGTGTATTATTCTTCAAATCCTGTTCTAAATATTTACCCTGTTTAAGGTCACTGATTTGCTGAACCAGTTCGTTCGCATTGGAGTGCCCGTCAGCCTCCGGTTTAAAAACATGCTGATTTTTAATACTATCGCCGCGCAAGGCAAGGATATTTTCAATACCAAGGAAATTCAGGTCGATAAGTACATGTTCGGTTTCGCTTTTTGTAAAACCTCCGCAAAGGATATGTGGCACTACCGGGATTCCGTATTTATACTGTATTGAAGCAGCAATGGCAACAGTCCCCGGGCGTTTTCTGACCGTGCGTTTAACAATCGTCCCATCTGCCATTTCCTTGAACTCAACCTCGTCGCGGTGGGTGGTAATATTGATATATTTCGGGTCAAATTCTATCAGGTTTTCTATTGTATTGTAAATCCTGCCCGCATCGTTCCCTTTTAACGGAGGCAACAGCTCAAATGAAAAAACAGTCTTTTCTCGGTTTTTTATGATATCAATTACTTTCATGTTCCTTGATATTTTTCTTTTTTACCTTGTAAAAATATAAAATCCTGCGGAAGGATTACCTGAATATTTTACCCTGCATTGCACAAATTATGAGAAACAAGCCAAAATTTAAACAGTCTCTTAAAAAAAAGCCGCCAACAAAAAATGCCGGCAGCTTTATAAGGATACCTATAAAGTATTTGTATTCTTAACCCGGTTTTATTTCAATCATCAAATATCTTTTAGGGATTTTCATGCCTTTTTTGATATGTACTTTTACAATTTCCCCATCGAAAGGCATTTGAACATTATTATGCATTTTCATGGCTTCCAACACCAGGATGATTTCCCCTTCTTTCACCTTTTGCCCTATTTTCACAAAAATGTCAATAATTGTCCCGGGAATAAACGAATAAATATGGTTTTTATTCGGGGTTTCCCATTTCGTACGGTTTTCAAACTTTTTGGTAAAATATGTTTTATATTTTACCCCTTGAATAACCAGAGTCCTATACTTTTGTCCTTCTGCCATCACTACTAATTTTTCGATTAAAACGGAGGGACACCATGTTTTTTCTTTGGCCCCGAAATATCCTTATTCTCTGAAACTTTTAAGGCATGTAATACCATCGACCTTGTTTCGGCCGGTTCAATTACCTCGTCAATATAACCTTTTGAGGCCGCTACAAACGGGTTGGCAAATCTTTGCTTGTATTCTTCAATTTTTTGCTGGCGCATTGCCTCCGGGTCCTCAGCTTCGGCAATCTCTTTCCGGAAAACAATATTTGCAGCTCCTTCGGGCCCCATAACGGCTATTTCGGCAGTTGGCCACGCGAATACAAAATCGGCACGCAGGTGGCGCGAGTTCATTGCAATATAACCCCCACCATAAGCTTTCCTTAATATAACAGTAATTTTAGGGACAGTCGCCTCGCTATAAGCATATAAAATTTTTGCCCCATGCCGGATAACCCCTGCATGTTCCTGGTCGACACCCGGCAGGTAGCCCGGCAGGTCTTCCAATGTAACAATAGGAATATTGAACGCATCGCAATACCGGATAAACCTTGCTGCTTTATCTGAACTATCGGTGTCTAAAACCCCGGCCAGTACTTTGGGCTGGTTAGCCACAAACCCAACTGTATCGCCATTCATCCGGCCAAACCCAATAATTATGTTCGGAGCAAAATGTTCCATTATTTCAAAAAACTCCGAACTATCGGTTATTGCCCTGATAATGTCGCACATATCGTACGGCATACGTGGGTCGGCAGGGACTACTTCTTCAATCTTTTTGCCTTTCTTTGGTAATTTAGGCGGGAATGATAACGCTTTGTTTTTATTATTCCTGGGAATATACGAAATCAGTGTTTTAATTTGTTTAAAACATTCCTGTTCGCTTGAAGCATAGAAATGTGCATTGCCGGTAATTTCGGCATGTACTTTTGCACCTCCCAGTTCTTCCATTGATATCTCTTCTCCCAAAACCGATTTAATTACACTTGGCCCGGTAATGAACATTTTTGAGATATTCTCAACTACAAAAACAAAATCGGTAAGGGCCGGGGAGTAAACAGCACCGCCTGCACATGGCCCCAGGATAACCGATATTTGGGGAATAACCCCGGAAGCAAGGGTGTTGCGGAAGAAAATCTCGCCATATCCGGCCAATGAATTCACCCCCTCCTGGATACGGGCTCCCCCTGAATCGTTAATGCCAATCAACGGAACCCTCATTTTCAGGGCATGGTCCATTATTTTGGTAATCTTCCGTGCATGGGCCAATCCAAGCGACCCTCCGGCAACGGTAAAGTCCTGGGCAAAAATACATACGGGCTTTTGAAAAATAGTACCTGTCCCTATAATTACCCCATCGCCATGAAGCACTTTTTGCTCCATGCCAAAATCTTTTGCACTATGTTCAACAAACAGGTCGTATTCGTGAAATGATTTTTCATCAAGAATAGCCAAAACCCTCTCGCGAGCGGTAAGCTTACCCATTTTTGCCTGTTTCTCAATGGCTTTATCGCCACCTCCTTTTTGTACTTCCTTTCTCCTCTTTCGGAGGTCAAGTATGTTGTTTCTCAATGACATATAGATAAGTTTTAATTATCCCACCCTAATAACCAGGGTTTTATTTTAAAATATGAATTCAACTTAACGGGGCTAAATTATAATTTTTTTATACGCAAACATGTTTTATAAAACATTTTGTCTTCTACCGTTAAATTTTCGCAACCTGTTGTTTTTGAACAATTTTATTCCGGGTTTGAAAATTTATTTACCGTGCAGCCCAGCGATAGACAAAAAAAGCAATCGCCCCATAAACCAGGTTTGGCAGCCATACTGCAATAAGCGGAGGCGTATTCCCACTAATGGCAAAAACCGTTGATATTTGTGCAAATAGTATATAAGAGAAACTAAATAATAAGCCCAATCCCAGGTGCAACCCCAATCCACCTTTTACCTTACGGGAAGCTAAACCCGCGCCTATTAAAGTTAAAATAAACGTAGAAAAAGGGCCGCTAAGCCTTTTGTGTTTCTCAATCACATATTCAACGGCATTCACACCCCTCATTTTCATGCTTTTAATCTCTTTCTTAATTTCGGGCGTAGTCATAGTTTCTGTTTCATGCTTAATTTTCCGGTATTCTTCGGGCCGCATATTTAACGTAGTGTCCATCCGGTAACCCTTTACAATCACCTCTTCACCATCGCGGTAAGACCTTTTCCAGTATTGGTTCAACACCCACTTCCCGGTCTCCTTGTCCCAACGGATATTCCTTGCCGAGAGTTTTTCCACAAGCTGTTTGTCTTCAAATTTTTCGAGGGTAAATTCATAACCAACGTTATTGCTGCTAAAACTTTGCATATAAATATATACCCCCGGCTCTATTTGCCTGTGGATGATCCTTTCCGACCGTACGGTGTTATTATCAATATAATTTAACCTAAAGTCGATCCTTTTTTTATTGCCCGGAGGTATAATATAATTCCCCAGGATAAAAGAGAAAAGGGCAATTACAAATGCCGAGAAGAAATAAGGGCGCAAAAACCTCCTGAAAGACACCCCGCTGCTGAGGATGGCAATAATCTCTGTATTATATGCCATTTTAGAGGTGAAATAAATAACGGCAATAAAGGTAAAGAGCCCACTGAACAAGTTGGCAAAATAGGGTATGAAATTAAAGTAATGGTCAAAAATAATTGCTTTTACCGGAATGTTTTTTGAAAGGAATTCATCGAGGTTCTCAGCCAGGTCGAATACAACAACAATGCTAATAATTAGTGCAATGGCGTATACAAAAGTCCCTAAAAACTTTTTAATGATGTAAATGTCTATGGTTTTAAAAAACTTCATTTTAAAGCCGTTGGTTTAATTTCCGCACCATTTCTTCTTTCCAGATGTTGAAACTGCCATTCAAAATATTATCTCTGGCAGTGTTTACCAGCCAAAGGTAAAAAGCCAGGTTGTGTTGGCTTGCTATTTGGGCACCCAGCATTTCGTTTGATATCACAAGGTGGCGCAAATAGGCCTTTGAATATTCCCTGTCGACAAACGAAATGCCGTTTTTATCTATTTCGGAATGGTCGTTTTGCCATTTTTTATTTTTGATGTTGATAATTCCCTCGCTGGTAAACAGCATCCCGTTTCGCCCGTTTCGGGTGGGCATTACGCAGTCGAACATATCAACCCCCCTGTCAATAGCTTCCAGGATATTTACAGGTGTCCCCACTCCCATTAAATAACGTGGTTTATCCCCGGGCAACACGGCGTTAACTACCTCTACCATTTCATACATCAGGTGTTCAGGCTCTCCGACCGAAAGCCCTCCGATAGCATACCCATCGGCATCAAATGATTTTACATGGTTGGCAGCCTGTTCCCTTAAAGCGGGGTAAGTGCTTCCCTGTACAATCGGGAACAACGACTGCGGGTACCCGTATTTCTCTTCGGTGGCATTGAATTGGTCGAAACACCGGCCCAACCACCGTTGTGTAAGTTCAAGCGACTTCTTTGCGTAGTCAAAATCTGCATCACCCGGCGTACACTCATCAAAAGCCATAATAATATCGGCTCCTATCGACCGTTGAATATCAATTACTTTTTCGGGCGTAAACAGGTGGTATGAACCATCGATATGCGATTGGAAACGAACCCCCTCGTCAGTCAACTTACGTATATCGCCCAACGAGAAAACCTGAAACCCACCACTGTCGGTCAATATTGGCAAGCCCCATCCATTAAACTTATGCAACCCTCCGGCTTCTTCTATCACATTAACCCCCGGGCGTAGGTACAGGTGGTAGGTATTGCCCAGTATAATCTGAGCCTGAACATCCTCCCTGAGTAATCTGGTATGAATACCTTTTACCGAACCGGCTGTACCAACCGGCATAAATATAGGAGTATCTATTTGACCATGCCCGGTACTTAATGCCCCTGCCCTGGCTTTTGACCCGGGGGATGTTGCGATCAGTTCAAACTTCATTGTCAATTTTTGTGGTTTCAAATATAGGTATTAAACTTCAATTTTATCTAAGGGATAAATTTTAAACAGCCTCTAATAATATTAAAAATGGCACTCATGTTATGGTTAATCCTTTTACATTTGTACATAAATAATTACCATGCTGCAAAACTTTTCTGATCTCCTGAGTGGGCTTAAATACCGGGAAGTAATTCTGTTAAGTATTTTTGCTACAATATGGCTCCTCCGGCTGAGCTTCGAGCTGTTTTTGTTTGTAACGGTTATTTTATCAAAAAAGAAGAAGATTGAAAAGAAACCCGCCCGCCCGTTTTCAATTATTTTTGCCATAAGGAATGAAGAAGAGAACCTCCGGGAGAATTTACCTCAGTTGTTGAATTGCGGATACCCCGATTTCGAGGTGGTCGTTGTAGATGACTTTTCGCAGGACAACTCATTAACCACACTGGGCCTCCTGAAAAAGGAATATAAGAACCTCCGGATCAGCTCTCTTAACCAGGAAACAAGGTATTCGTCGAAGATGGCACGGAATATCGGCATAAAAGCAGCTCAGAAGGACTGGATCCTGACAATGGAACCATCGTTCGAAAAACCCGGCGATTCGTGGCTGGAGTCTTTCAGCAATAGCATCGGTGATGAAAGCAACCTGATAATCGGGTACTCAAATATTGTAAAACAAAAAGGATTATTCAACCTCCTGTTCAGGATAGAGTTGTTCTTACAACAACTGAATAGCTTTGCATATATTAAAATGGGGGTGGGCTATGTTTTAAAGGAAGATAATATTGCATTTAAGAAACAAAAATATTTTGATGTTGGCGGTTTTGCAGGAGAGATGAATGAAGATTACGCAAACATGGAATTATTGATAAATAAATTCCTGAAAAAAAAATCCACATCCTTTGCCCTTACTCCTGAAACGAATATCAGGAATGCACAAGGCATAAAAGGGAGGGATTACAAAGAGTTGTTGATAAAATCGTGGCGGATAAAGCGTAAACTTAAATTGTGGAAGCGGTTAATACTGATATTTGATGATTTCTTACGCATACTGTTTTTGCCTGTTGCCGTAACCCTGTTTATTGTATTGCCCGAATTAACAATAGCAATAAGCCTATTGGTAGCATTAAAACTAATTATTCATATCCTGATTGTTGCCAATACTTTAATTCGTTTGAATGAACAAAAAATATTTATATCTTCGTTAATATATGAAATATTCACCCCTTATATTAAAATGGGGTTAAAATGGTTTAATCATCGTTCACCCTAATGATATAAATGGAAAAGACAGACAACAACTTATCGTTTAAAGCACAACAGGACTATACCCTTGTCCAGGCTGCGTTGAATGGTGATGAAAAAGCTTTTACCCGCCTTTTAAGTCGTTACAAGGATGCTATATTCTTTATGTTACTAAAGATGGTCAATAATAAGAACGATGCCGAAGACCTTACCCTTGAGGCCTTTGGGAAAGCCTTTAACAACCTGCACCAATATTCGCCGAGTTATGCTTTTAGTACCTGGCTCTTTAAAATCGCATCCAACAACTGTATCGACTTCCTGCGGAAAAAGAGGGGGGTGCATGTTTCCATTGAAAACAGCCAGTCAAGCAACAATGGTGAACAGCCCATCAAAATAAAGTCAAAAGAGCCCAACCCCGAAGAAAAATTAATCCGCATACAAAAAGCCATTTTACTACGGAAAGTTGTACGCCGTTTAAAGCCCCGTTACCAGGTGCTTGTCGAGTTGCGCTATTTCAGGGAATTTTCGTACGAAGAAATTGCCAAAGAGCTGGATTTACCTTTAGGGACTGTAAAAGCACAACTTTTCAGGGCAAGGGAAATGCTTTTTAAAATAATTGATGCTACAGAGATGAGCGATAAATAATGCAGTTGGATGGATATTATTTTAAAGTACTTTCAGTATTTGAGTGCTGAACAGAAAGAAAGATTCGCAAAGCTTGAAGATTTATATACCGAATGGAACAATAAAATCAATGTGATTTCCCGTAAAGACATTTCAGGATTATACGAACGCCATGTATTACATTCGTTGTCGATAGCAAAGGTTATTTCATTTAAACCCGGGACATCGATCCTCGATGCCGGTACAGGTGGGGGCTTCCCCGGTATACCTCTGTCCATACTCTTTCCGGCAGCCCGGTTTCATTTGGTTGATTCTATCGGTAAGAAAATTAAAGTTGTTAATGAAGTTGCCCTTTCCCTGGGGCTGGAAAATGTTGTTGGTGAAAAGATCCGTTTAGAAGAGATTCAAAGTAATTATGATTTTGTGGTCAGCAGGGCGGTAACGTCATTCCCTAAGTTTGCCTCCTGGGTGAAAGGTAAAATAAAATACCGGCAACAAAATGAGTTGGCAAACGGTATCTTATACCTTAAGGGGGGCAAATTTGAGGAAGAGCTTAAGCCTTTCGGGAAAAAGGTTACAGTGTATCCCCTTGATAGTTTTTTCACAGAAGAGTTTTTTGAGACCAAAAAATTGATTCACCTCCCCCTGCCCTGATTCAAAAAAATAATATACCAAAGGGATGGAATGTAATAGCACAGGGTGCAATGTAACGAAACCCTGTATATTACATTGATATTCAAACAAAAGCCCTGTAAGGGCGGTGCAGCCTGCTGTCAAACAAAATTGACAACCCCAAACGTGCCGCCTATCAGTACTTAAAGTGAACTAAAATAAGGAATCAGAAATGTAAAAACAGGAAGTACTAAAACTTGGGTATTCCCTACCTACGGGGCAGGCAGGTCTATTCTTTATTGGGTATTTGTCTTTTTGAAAGAATTCTTTCCCCACAACTTTCCCATATAATCCCTCTTCAGCCTCAACCATCCCCTTAATCAACCGGGCATCAGGCTACAGGTACTCGTCACCAAATGATACGCCCATTTTGCGTGCTTTCGAAATGAGGGGGAAGCCGGGATCGACCAGCCGGAGTTTTCCTCCCACCTCTTCCAAAGGTACTGCGGAGAGCCTATTATCTTTTAATGCAACCATCTTCCCAAAGTCCCCTTTGGCAATACATTGTGCAGCAAAAGCACCATACCGGGTTGCCAGTATCCTGTCGTTAGGGGTCGGGCTGCCCCCCCGCTGAATATACCCAAGTACCGTCTCGCGTGTTTCAATTTCAGTATATGTATGTATTGCCTCGGCAATATAGGTCCCTGCCGTCATATTTTTCGGATGCTTAATCCCTTCGGCAACCACGACAATAGAATACGGCTTGTTCTCCTCGTACCGATGCTCTATTTTTTTACAAACCGAACGGATGTTGTATTCCAGCTCGGGGATTAAAATTATATCGCCCCCGGCAGCCATTCCTGCATAGAGGGCCAGCCAGCCGGCATGGTGCCCCATCAACTCTATGATCATTACCCGCTGGTGCGAGTTTGCAGTAGTATGTAGGCGGTCGATTGCTTCAACAGCAATTTGAACAGCCGAATCGAAGCCGAATGTAACATCTGTACCCCATACATCATTATCAATAGTTTTAGGGATACCAATAACGTTCAGCCCTTCCCGCGAAAGCATATTGGCTGTTTTCATCGTCCCGTTCCCTCCAATACAAATAATCGCGTTGAGCCCTAAATTCTTGTAGTTTTCTTTAATCAGTTCAGGTTTTTCCTTTGAGTTTGAGTTGTTATCATTCTTATCAATTTTAAACGGTTTTTCGCGTGAAGTGCCCAGGATGGTACCGCCCAAAGTAAGGATCCCCGATAGTTGTGACTCCTTTAATTCGATATATTCATTGTTTACCAACCCCAGGAACCCGGCACGGAAGCCTATCACTTCCATTCCGTATTCAACAATAGCAGTTTTCCCAACGCCCCTGATTGCAGCATTCAGTCCCGGGCAGTCGCCTCCTGCTGTTAATATCCCAATTCGTTTTGCCCTCTTTGATAAATTCATTGTTCCCGATATTTAATAACTGTTTAGATACTATCCCTGCCTACCTGACAGGCAGGCTTTGATTTTAATAAACCCCGAAATTACAAAAAACAAAATTTAAATTTAAGATAATAATAGCATAACTAGTAGGGCATTCTCTAATTATCATTACAAATTTACTTGCCTTTTTCCTTTATACTGCGTCAAAATTATTAACCGTAGCTACGGCTATGCTTGCAAATTCTGCCTTGCCTAAAGAACAAATCTTAAGCAAATTTTATGCAATACTAATTAAAGAATGCCCTCTAGAATAGAATTTGCCGATTTTTTTATAATTTTGTTCACACAGTAAAACAATTTTGTAACTTATTACCAACACCTTTTACACTATGAAAAATCTATTCTTAATCCTATTAAGTAGTGTTTTTTTAGTTGCTGTTTCATGCCAGGGAGGCAAGAAAAAAGCACAGGAAAAAACAGTGAAAGAAGAAACAAAGTCTGAAACAGTAGTTGCTCCAAACACCTTGAGTGAAAAGGAACAAGCTGAAGGATGGAAATTACTTTTCGATGGCAAAACAAGTGAAGGCTGGCGAGGGGTAAACAAAGACCATTTCCCTACAGGGTGGGAAATTGTTGATGGAATCCTGCATTGTAAAGGATCTGGAAAAGGAGAAGCCGGAGCTCAGGATGGTGGCGATATCCTTTACGACAAGAATTTTACAAACTTCCAGCTTAAACTGGACTGGAAAATCTCTGAAGGAGGGAACTCCGGGATATTTTATTTAGGGAGGGAAGTTAAAGGATGGCCAATCTGGAAAACAGCCCCTGAGATGCAGATACTTGATAACGAGAGGCACCCTGATGCAATGCTCGGTAAAGATGGCGACCGCCAGGCAGGTTCGTTGTACGACCTTATTCCGGCAAAACCTCAAAATGCCAAACCAGCAGGCGAATGGAACAGTATCGAAATTATTGTTTATAAGGGGACTGTTGTACACAAACAAAACGGGGTAGCAGTAGTTGAATACCACTTATGGACTGACGACTGGAATAAGCTTGTAGCCGGCTCAAAATTCCCGGCACTTAACCCCGACTGGGCAAATGTTGCCAAATCGGGTGTAATTGCTCTGCAAGACCATGGCGATGATGTATGGTTCAAGAATATTAAAATTAAAGAATTATAAAATTCCTAAAATGTTAAATAAAAGGGTACTTTCTTTTGAGGTACCCTTTTTCTATGAAGTTGCTTACCCCGGGGCTTCACAACCTTGGTTCGGGGAAATATGCCGAAGCGTTTAAAATCCCCTGCGAGTCCTCCATTTCCATTAACTCGGGAAGAGTAACATCAGGGTTCTTTTCCATAAATTGCCGTACTATTTGCCAGCCAACCCAGACCCCCGCTTTCCCGGGCGATTCAATCGGGAATCCGTTGGTATAGGGTGCATCGCCTATAATCCGTTTGATATCCATCCTCCCCGAGATATATAATTTCTTATTCTCCACAAGGAAATCCCACATCTGTGCTTCGTTATCTTTACACCATTCAAGTTGCTTCTTCGTGTACCCAATCTTTACGGAATCGTGGACATCCGGGAGCATTGCATCCAAAAAATACATGAGTTTGCCTTCATGGATCATGTAGTCAAGTAAATGCGTCCCTTCCCCTTTTTTCTCAAACTCAGTGGCTCCCCAGGCATACATAGCATCAGCAGCGATCTTCCCTTTGTACATTTTCTGTTGTTTGTATTGTGGCAAACCCAGCCGTGAATAGTACAGGCAATCAGGGCCTAAGTAGTTATCCAGGCTTAAGCCGATAATATTTTTGGCAACTACAACAGATTGGTTAAACCCCGAAATACAGGTATAAATGGCCGGGATATCTTTTCCCGGGAAGTAATATTTATAATGCCTGAAAGCATTGTCCAGGCTTTTCCCTGTTTCTGAAAAATCTTTGAATTCGCTGTCAACCATTTTTTTGACATTCAGGATCATCGTATCCGTTATAAATTTTTTAGCCAATTCATAATACCCGGGGGTGTTGGCTCCTCCGATTGAGATCATCTTGTAGGTGAAAATATCAAAGAACTCCCCATACTCTTTCTTTAGCTCTGCCAGCCCGGTTTTAATATCGGTTGTGTCAAGCTCAAAAAGGCTTTTATCCAACCGCTTGATTTCAAGGCCGATATTTATATTTGAAACATCAACGTTGAGCCTGCCTCTGTTGCAGGAATAAAATATGGCAGGTATAAAAAACACAAATGCAATATTTTTCAGGTATTTCATTTTTGTCTATTTTATTTTCATTGACGTTGTTTAACGTCCAAATGTAATTTATAGATTGGACTTCAAACAACTTCATTACGTAAGGCTATATAATTTATTGCTAAATTGGATTAAAAATTAGAGATTTGCACAAGAAATTTCTTTTTAAGATAAAATAATGAAAATTGCATTAGCACAATTAAATTACCACATCGGTAACTTTGAAGGCAATTCAGAGAAAATTATCAGGCACTTGTCCCTTGCAAAATCAAAAGGAGCCGATTTGGTTGTATTCTCCGAACTTTCGGTTACAGGCTACTACCCGCATGATTTGCTTGAGCGCAAAGAGTTTATTGCCAGGGCAGAACAGGCTGTCCAAAAAATCGCTAAAGAATGTTTAGGTATTGCTGCTATCATTGGCGCCCCTGTTATCAATCAAAGTGAGAGGGGGAAGAAACTGTTTAATTCGGCTCTTTTCCTGGCTGACGGGAAGGTACAAAGCACCCATCATAAATCGTTGTTGCCCACCTATGATGTTTTCGATGAATACCGGCACTTCGAGCCCAACAAAGAGTTCCGTGTAATAAGTTACAAGGGAGTGCGGCTGGCGGTCACCGTGTGCGAAGACCTCTGGGACGAACAACCCACCAAAAACGAATTTGGCAGGGATAAACTCTACCAAAATTCCCCACTGGAAGAGCTAAGTAAACAAAACCCCGATATAGTTATCAATATTTCAGCATCGCCATTTTCATACAATCAGGAGAACTGGCGGAAAAATATACTTGTAAAAAAGGCAAGGGCTTATAACTTGCCGATTGTTTATGTGAACCAGGTGGGAGCGCAAACGGAATTAATTTTTGACGGTGGTTCGGTGTACATCAACGGGAAAGGGGAAATAATTAAAGAATTGGCATATTTCACAGAAGACTTCATGATTGTTGACGCAGGTAATCCGGGAAGCATTAGCATCCAGCCCAAAACGGGGTACATCGAAAAAATCCACGATGCCCTGGTGTTGGGAATCCATGATTACTTTGCAAAGATGAACTTTAAACGTGCCACACTCGGCTTATCCGGAGGAATTGACTCTGCTGTTACCCTTGTTTTGGCAGCACGGGCACTGGGAGCCGAGAATATAAGGGTACTGTTAATGCCTTCAAAATTTTCATCCGCCCATAGTGTTGATGACGCCCGTGAATTGGCAGAGAACTTAGGAGTCAGGTATGATATTGTAAATATACAGGATGTTGTGGACCAGTTTAATAAAGGGCTGGCTCC
>UOEP01000034.1_pt1 | contig 24921 bp, 10 predicted proteins | sample 1989931 | NCBI WGS metagenome assembly UOEP01 (sample SAMEA4712198, study PRJEB27164) | hydrothermal vent metagenome | biome: marine basaltic hydrothermal vent biome; feature: marine hydrothermal vent; material: mineral | place: Pacific Ocean | collected 2011-06-14/2011-07-23 | depth 1691 m
ATCCTGGCTTGCCCCTCTTTTGCAAAGAAGATTGATGCCTCAACAGCTAAAACAGTTGCCGGGTACTTTTTACAGGCCTATTCGCCCTTAAAGTCAGCAAAAGCACCCGAATTAATTTATACCGGAGAAATTAACCGTGAGAAGGAACTTAAAAGTACCGGTAATGAACCGGCTTTTTATGTTTTCTCCGGTGGCGGGCGTGGATTTGTTATTGTGTCGGCCGAGAGTTCTGTACAACCTGTTTTAGGCTATTCTTTTGATAACGATTTTACCCCTGATGATATGCCGTCCCCTTTGAAATGGCTTTTCAATGATTATTCGGAACAAATCAGGATTTGCCGGGAAACAGGGGTATCCCAGTCAAAAGCGGTAAAATCGGAATGGGATAAACTCCTGTCAGGAAATGCAACCGTTGAACTGCTGGACAGCTACGGGCCTATCCTTAAAGATGAGGATGGCAACCTTATACAGTGGGGGCAAGGTTCACCTTTCAATAATCAATGCCCTATTAAGGATGGGAAACGGGTGCTGGTGGGCTGTGTGCAAACGGCAGAAGCCCAGGTCTTTAAGTATTGGATGCATCCGCCCAGAGGGGAAGGGGAGAACTCGTACATTTGGGAAGGGCAAACACTTGGCGTGAATTTCTCGCAACAAACTTACGATTGGAGTAATATGCCGGCAAAATTCGATGATAGCTGGACTAACAAACAAGAATTTGAGGTGGCAAAAATAAGTTACCATTTAGGTATAGCCAACGAAGCCGCTTATAACCTGGACGGGACAGGGTCGAACACGTTACCCCGGCCACTGGTTGATTATTTTGGTTTCGATGAATCGGCAGAAATGGTTTACCGAAAATATTTCCCTGATACTTTTTGGGTCGAAATTATTAAAAAGGAAGTTTCTCAGGACCGTCCTGTAATTATCAGTGGAGGGTCTGATAAAAATGCCGGCCATGCTTTTGTATGCGATGGGTTTGACTCCAATAACCTTTTTCATATCAACTGGGGCTGGGAAGGTAAAAGTGACGGATTCTATATCATAAGTAAGCTGACTCCTGGCAAGTATGATTTCAGTTATGACAACCAGATGATTATTAATCTGTTCCCTAAAGGAAGTGTATCCAACCACAAGACTCCGGTGGACCCCGGAGACTCGCTGGCACTGGTTGCATTGTATAATTCAACCGGCGGAGATAACTGGGGAAACAATTCTAACTGGCTTAGCGGCAATGTGAAGGAGTGGTATGGAATAAAACTTGCTGCCGGGAGGGTATACGAAATTAATTTGCCGGGGAACAACCTGGATGGCACCCTGCCGGACGAACTCTCCAACCTTTCATATTTGTGCAGGTTGTACCTGAACGATAATAAGTTGAGCCGGGACTATACTGTTGATTTTAAAAAATTACAATATCTGAAGGAAATTAATTTAGCCGATAATGATTTATCGGGGAGGATACTGGAAGATTTGGTGTGGCTGAAAAACCTGGAAAAAGTAGAATTGTCGGGGAATAATTTTTCGGGGGTAATCCCCGAAGATATTGGGCAGTTAATAAATTTAACTGAATTGTCGCTGCACGGGAATAATTTTAGCGGCCCTATCCCCCCTGGATTAGGGAACCTACAGAAACTCTACCGGCTTTGGTTACACGACAACCTGTTTTCGGGAGAAATACCCTCGCAGGCATTAAAGTCGATGGTTAACCTTGCTGAGTTGGTGCTCAGGGATAATCAATTCGAAGGGGTAATACCTCAGGGGTTATCTTCACTCAATGAGCTGTGGAAGCTGGACCTGTCAAATAACCAGCTGTCCGGAGAAATACCCGGCAGCATATTTGAAGGTACAAGACTTATTAATATTAATTTATCGAACAATCAGTTGTCGGGCCATATTCCTAAAGAGTTGGGGGAAATGGACAGCGACAGGAGTTGGGTGCTTTTAAGGATTAACTTGTCAAACAACAACCTGGAAGGGGCAATCCCCGGTGAATTGGGGCAGTTAAGCAATGTTGAACAACTTATTTTGTCTAACAATCAGTTGTCGGGGGGACTTCCTGCCCAACTGTTTAATATTGAGTTTGCAATCCCACAGTATACGCATAATAGTACATTGGATCTATCGGGGAATAATTTATCGGGAAGTATCCCGGAAGAACTTTTCGGGTTAACCCAACTTCAGAATTTATATTTAAACGGCAACTCTTTTTCCGGTAGTATATCCGAAGGGATTAACAATCTGTCAGAACTCAGGGAACTTGATTTAAGCCACAATAACCTTAGTTTTTTCTCCGGAATAACCTCTATGCCTAAACTGGAAAGTTGTAATGTCACGGACAACAACCTCATGTTCGATAGCTTTCTGGGCAATCAGGAGATAATTAACGGCCAGGATGTTGAGTTTCTTTACTACCCTCAAAAAAAGATAGGTAAAGTAATTTATACCCCGGCTAATATTGGCGATTCAATGTCTTTTAGCATCGATTGTGCAGGGGATAATAATATCTATCAATGGTATCTTGATAATGAAGAGTATTCAGGTAAGTCCGGTTCAAACAGGTTAATTATCGACCCGGTTTCGGCAGGCGATTTTGGCGATTACCATATTTTGGTGACAAATAGTGCTGCCCCTGGCCTGATAATTGAGTCGGAGCCGGTTAAACTGTTCTTAAACGAGGGTATCACTAAAGATTCCATGGCATTGGTAGCCCTGTTTTTTGCAACGAATGGCGGGAGTTGGGCAAAAAAAGATAACTGGCTGGAAGGGCCGGTCGCAAGCTGGTATGGGATAGGATCAGGCCCAGGCGGACGGGTTGTAAGCATTGATTTAAGCAATGATAATGAGGGGAATAACCTGAGCGGTGAGGTGCCAAAAGAGATAGTGCTGGCCGATTCGCTGAGGATATTTAATATAGCGTATAATAATATAACCCGTATTCCCGATGAATTGAAAGAGTTGCCGGTCATTCAGAAAATAGATTTAAGGAATAACAAATTATCTGAGATACCTGTATTGAGCGGTATGGAAGAGTTGGATTCACTGTTTGTAGAGGACAATAGCCTTCTATTCGCTGAATTTGAGAAAAACCTGGGCATTGTCAAAGATACTCAGGTGTTCTTCAGCTATTCACCCCAGAATGAATTCGGAATAGCAGATACAATCCTGGTTGACGAGGATGCCGAGTTTAAAATTGAATACGGAAAATCGGGCGAATTTGAACATTATACATGGAAAAAAGATAGCGTAACCACTAATTACACCCGCGATTTGCCAAGTATGAGAATCCCCCAAATAGCTTTATCCGATGCCGGAATTTACGTGTTGGAAGTTACCAATGACTCGGTGCCGGGTTTGACAATTACCTCAAAACCCAAAACTATTGTTGTGATTCACGACATTGATAAAGACTCGCTGGCACTGGTAGAATTATTTAATGCTACCAATGGCGGGCAGTGGGGGAGGAATGATAATTGGCTGGAGGGCCCGGTCTCCAGGTGGTATGGAATTACTGTCGACTCAATATCCGGTGTAACCCACATCGACCTTCGGGAAAACAACCTGAACGGCCAAATAAAACCGGGTATCGGGGAGCTTAAAAACCTGGAAGAGCTATATTTGCCGGGCAACCTGCTCTCGGGCAACCTGCCTCCGGAGTTAATGAGCCTCCCGAAATTAAGGATACTTTATTTAAGCCGGAATAATCTCTCCGGCAACATTCCTGCAGGATTATCAAATTTGAACCTTCTTGAAGAGCTGGATATTTCTTCAAATCAGTTGGAGGGAGGTATCCCCGAAGGGATTGGCAATTTAACCCACCTTAAGGTGTTGAATGCAGGTTCAAATAAACTGACGGGGGAGATACCAAATACCATAGGTGGGTGTGTTGAATTGGAACTGCTGGGCCTGGAAGGGAATCAACTCTCGGGGGCGATACCAAATGAAATCGCCGGACTGGCAAACCTGACTCAGTTGCTCCTTGGCTCAAATGAATTAACGGGGCCCATCCCGGAAATTATTGGAGGGTTACCCAACCTTGAGAAACTAAGCATCAGTAATAATAAATTAACAGGGCAGATTCCACAGGAAATTGAAAACCTGGCTAATTTGACGTACCTTGACATCGGCTCAAATAATTTATCGGGGGGAATCCCGCCCGGGATCAGTAATTTGCCGCAACTATCGTTCCTCTGCCTGAGCTCCAATAAGCTCACCGGTGAAATCCCTGAAGAGCTGGGAGGCATGGCATGGCTGAAACACCTGGATATGGGCATGAATGATTTATCCGGTGAGATACCTGATACCCTGGGCAATATGGCATCATTAACCTTCCTGTCGTTAGATTCCAATAAACTATCGGGAGCAATCCCACCTGAACTAGGGAACCTTGCCAACCTGGAAGATCTGTATCTGCGGAATAATGCATTCTCGGGAGCAATTCCTGATGCGCTTACCAATTGCCGTTTTAGAAATTTCTATATAGACGATAACCAATTTGTTGATTTACCTGATTTTGATTTGTCGAATTTTACAGGCGAATATAATATCGGGTTAAGCAATAATTATTTCACTTTTGAAGATATTGAAAAGAATGCCGATGTCATAGATCTTGCCGCACAGGCAATTATTTCCCCGCAAGCCAGATTTAGTACCCACGATGAAATTCTCACCCCTTTAGAAAGTCCGGTTACCCTGGAAAGGTTGTGTGGCGGAGAAAACAACCATTATGTTTGGTACAAAGAAAACCGCTGGCTGGAATATGCACCGGATTCTGCACGGTTAATCATTGCCAGCACTGCAAAAAAAGATTATGGGGAATATTATGTCGAAGTGGTCAATAGCCTGTGCCCCGGCTTAACATTAATATCGCACCCAATTATCTTACGCGAAGCTATTGCCGTTTCAATTAATAATGATGATGCCCTGCGTTCAATAAAAGTTTATCCTAACCCGGCAAAAGATTTTGTAACTATAGCCGGACTGCCCCGGGATAAAAGTTTGCCTGTTTCTGTTTATAGTTATAATGGCACGCTTCTAACCCGTATAGAATCTTCAAAACAAAACAGTATACTGCTCAGGCTGAAAGGGTATCCGGATGGGATATATTTCATTAATATCGATTTAACCTCTACAAGGAAGACAATAAAAATTGTTAAAAATTAATTCGCAGGCAAGAGGCTTTTAAATATTTTGCCCTATTCCGGTTTTAATCCAAATAGGGTTAAAAAATGTAGAATAACATATATCTTTCCGGGGTTAATACTTTGTTGATAATTCGCACCCTTAAAACCTTAAAAATAAAGATGTTTTCCACCATATTTTGTTATATTTGCATGTTCATTTTGTATTAATCTTACTTATTTGTAAAATACTGAAATTCAATGTACTACAATAAAAAAGTTAGTATGCTGGGTTTACTTTTAATATAGATGGACTTTTAAGGTGTTTCGATTGTAAAAATTTGAAGATATAATTTAATTAAAACAGGATGAGTGAACAAGGGACAAATGGCCTAATGAATAATGAGAATGGCAACTATTCGGCAGATAGTATTCAGGTTCTTGAAGGATTGGAAGCGGTAAGGAAAAGGCCTGCTATGTATATTGGCGATGTAAACGAGAAAGGGCTTCACCATTTAGTTTACGAGGTAATTGATAATTCTATTGACGAAGCCATGGTTGGTTATTGTAATAATATAGAAGTGATTATTCATGAAGATAATTCGATAACAGTAAAAGACGATGGCCGGGGCATTCCAACCGAGAATCATTCAAAAGAAAACAGGTCGGCACTGGAAGTAGTAATGACAGTACTTCATGCCGGGGGGAAATTCGATAAAGACTCCTATAAAGTTTCCGGCGGTCTGCACGGTGTCGGGGTTTCATGTGTAAATGCTTTATCCTCTAGTTTAAAAGCCGAGGTGCATCGCGATGGGAGAATATGGGTGCAGGAATATGCTATTGGAAAACCTCTGTACGATGTGAAGATAACGGGGGAATCAGACAAACACGGGACAATTATTACGTTTAAGCCTGATACCTCGATCTTTTTAACTACTGATTATAAATATGAAATTATTTCGGCAAGGTTACGTGAACTGGCTTTCCTGAATGCAGGGATCAAGCTGGTGCTTATCGATGAGAGGGTTACCGATGAAAATGGGGAATTTAAAAGCGACACCTACTTCTCAAACAAAGGGTTGAAAGAGTTTGTGGAATACCTTGACGAAACAAGGGTGAAACTGATTAATGATGTAATCCATGTTTCAACAGAAAAGAATGGTGTCCCGGTAGAAATAGCATTACAATACAATACATCCTTCTCTGAAAATATACATTCTTATGTAAACAACATAAACACTATTGAAGGAGGGACGCATTTAACGGGGTTCAGGAGAGGCTTAACCCGGACGTTGAAGAGTTATGCCGACCAGTCGGGGATGCTCTCTAAATTGAAATTTGATATAAGTGGCGATGATTTTCGCGAGGGGCTGACCTCAGTCATTTCCGTTAGAGTTGCTGAACCGCAATTTGAAGGCCAGACGAAAACCAAACTTGGCAACTCCGACATAAGTATTTCGGTTGACCAGGCAGTAAGTGAAATGATTAAGAATTACCTGGAAGAGAATCCAAAAGATGCCAAAACCATTGTGAACAAAGTCATTCTGGCAGCACAGGCAAGGCATGCCGCCCGTAAGGCACGGGAAATGGTTCAGCGGAAAAATGCTTTGTCAGGAGGCGGACTGCCCGGGAAACTGAGCGACTGCTCTGAGAAAGACCCCGCTCAATGTGAAGTGTTCCTGGTTGAGGGTGACTCGGCCGGCGGTACAGCCAAACAAGGCCGCGACAGGCGGTTTCAGGCAATTTTACCTTTACGCGGGAAGATATTGAATGTGGAAAAAGCTATGCAGCACAAAATATTTGAAAACGAAGAGATAAAAAATATTTTTACTGCCCTTGGCGTAACCATTGGAACCGAAGATGACTCAAAGGCGCTTAACATGGAAAAACTGCGCTACCATAAGGTCGTAATTATGACTGATGCCGATGTGGACGGAAGCCATATAGCCACGCTTATTATGACTTTCTTTTTCAGGTACATGCAGGAACTGATTAAAAGAGGGTACCTGTATATAGCCGCGCCCCCTCTTTACCTGATCAAAAAAGGTAAAAAAGAGGAGTATGCATGGAACGACCAGCAACGGCTTAAACTAATTGACGAATGGGCCGGTGGGGTTGAGAGTGCGGTACATACCCAACGGTACAAAGGGCTTGGTGAAATGAATGCAATACAGCTCTGGGAAACGACCATGAACCCCGCACAACGTACACTGCAGCAGGTAACAATAGAAAATGCTGCCGAAGCAGACCATATCTTCTCAATGCTGATGGGCGATGACGTACCTCCCCGCAGGAAGTTTATTGAAGACCATGCAGTTTACGCCAATATTGATGTTTAGCATCATAAAAAGTGTTTGCACGAGAACTCTGCCTCTGATAAGAAAATGTCAAGAATGAGGTTTTCGCAGTTTTGAAAATAAGGAGTTTGCCGGTGTAATCGACTGTTTTCAAAACAAGGGTAACGAAATTATTGGCGTTTTCTTGCTGAGGCTAATTATATACAGTGGCGGATTATTCGCATAGTCCGGCAGGTAGCTGAAAGCAACCTGTTGAATAATAATCAATATATTATGAATATCTGCGTTTTTTCTTCATCAAGCAATGCTATTGCCGAACACTATTTTGAGGAGGCACGGGTTTTGGGGGAGTTAATAGGTAAAAACGGGCATACATTGGTAAATGGCGGTGCTAATGTAGGGCTCATGGAAGCATCAACATTAGCAGTTGCGCAAACGGGGGCAAAAACAATTGGGGTGATGCCTGAAAGATTGATAAAACGGTCGTTGGTATCTGACTACTCGCATAAGGTAATTGTTACAAAAGATATGCAGGAGCGAAAGTCCAGGATGCGTGGCCTTGCAGATGTATTTATTGCGTTACCCGGAGGGTTCGGCACATTGGAAGAAATTCTGGAAGTATTGACCTTAAAGCAACTCTCATACCACAACAAAGCAATTGTTTTTATCAACACCAACAATTTTTTCGAACACCTGCTGAAGCAATTTGAATTATCTTATACCGAATCGTTTGCAAAAGAGCAGTATAAAAAATTATATTATGTTGCCGATAATGCACATGCGGCAATAAAATATATTGAAGAATACAAACCTGCCCAACTGGACTTACAATGGTTTAAAGTCCCGGGAAGATAGGGGGGCAGATTATTTTAACTTCATAAATAATGCAATCTGAATTATTACCTTTTTTAACAAAACAGAGGTAGTGGTGTTAAAATATGTAAAATAAGGTATTGTGTATTAGGATTCAAATAATACTGGTAGTATTTTTGTATGTACAAACCACAATGAATTAAAATTTTAGCTGAAAGAATTAAAAGAATAAAAACCATGAAGAATTTCAGGAATATCGTATTTACATTTGCACTGGTAGTAGCTGGTGCTTTCTTAGCCGTGTGGTCTTATACAAAATTCTTCAACGACCCCGAAGTAATTACCATTAAAGAAACCCAGCCAATGAAATATGCCAGCCTTCCGGCCGGCTCCAAAACAGTTCTCCCCGACCTTACGTATGCTGCTGAGAAATCAGTCCATGCAGTGGTACACATAATGACCCAGCAAGTCCGAGGTGGATGGTCGGGAGGTAATCCCCTGCTTGATTTTTTTGGGAACTACCATCGGCAGGAACCACAAATAGCAAGAGGGTTTGGGTCTGGCGTAATCATTTCAGAAGATGGTTATATAGTCACTAACAACCATGTAATTGACGGGGCGCAGAAAATAAGGGTAGTATTAAATGACAAGCGCGCGTTTGACGCACAATTGGTTGGCACCGACCCGACAACCGATGTCGCATTATTAAAGATTGAGGCGGAAGACTTACCACATCTGGCTTATGGCAACTCGAATTCACTGAAACTCGGAGAATGGGTTTTAGCTGTCGGGAATCCATTTAACCTGACTTCAACGGTTACAGCCGGGATTGTGAGTGCAAAAGCCCGTAACATAGGGATCAACAGGGATAAACTTTCTATCGAATCATTTATTCAAACCGATGCAGCCGTAAACCCCGGGAATAGTGGAGGGGCTTTGGTAAACCAACGTGGCGAATTAGTTGGCATCAACAGTGCCATTGCTTCCAGGACAGGCTCTTATTCCGGTTATTCATTTGCTGTCCCTGTTTCAATTGTCAAAAAGGTGGTAAACGACCTGAAAGAATTCGGTGAAGTACAACGGGCATTGCTGGGAGTCAGTATTGCCGATGTGACTGCTGAGATTGTCGAAGAATATGGCATGGATAAAATAGAAGGGGTATTTGTGGGCGGAGTTACAGAAACCGGTGCTGCCAGAGAGGCGGGGATTAAAGAAGGAGACGTGATTTTAGCTGTTGAAGGGAATAAAGTGAATTCTACTGCCGAACTACAGGAAGCCATTAGCCAGTTCCGGCCGGGCGAAGATGTTACAATTGTTGTAAAAAGGAATAACTCAAAGAAACAATTTACTGTAACTCTGCGTAATAAGCATGGAGATACCCAAATCGTAAGAGACCAGTTATCGGTGCTTGGGGCTGAGTTTGAGGAGATTAACAACAGAGATAAGGAACGGTTGAATATTAAGTCAGGTATCAGGGTTACAAAGTTAAACGAAGGGAAATTGAACGATGCCGGTATAAAAGAAGGATTTATAATTACCTCGGTAAATAAAAACCAGGTTTATGAGGTGAATGATTTTAAGCGGGTGGTTAATAATTCACGGGGAGGAATCCTGGTTGAAGGTATATACCCAAACGGGGAGCCTGCTTATTTTGTATTTGGAGTGAATTAGTTAGATTATTAGCATAAAAATAAACTTTTATTATTACCCATTTGTTAATTGGGGGGATGAAGTTTTTATTTCTTTGGCCATTAGGAGCAAAAGTTCTATATTTGCACGATTTTAAGAAAAATTTATGAGACAACTAAAGATCACAAAATCAATCACTAATCGTGAAAGTGCCTCTTTAGACAAGTACTTGCAGGAGATAGGGAGAGAAGAATTGATTACTGTAGAGGAAGAAGTCGAATTAGCGCAGCGGATAAAAAAAGGTGATCAGGCAGCTTTGGAGAAATTGACCAGAGCCAACCTTCGGTTTGTTGTTTCGGTTGCTAAACAGTACCAGAACCAGGGGCTTAGTTTGCCCGACCTTATAAACGAAGGAAACTTGGGACTGATTAAAGCAGGTGAAAAATTTGACGAAACCCGGGGGTTTAAGTTTATATCTTATGCCGTTTGGTGGATCCGCCAGTCTATTCTTCAAGCCCTTGCCGAGCAGTCTCGAATTGTTCGTTTACCATTGAACCAGGTTGGTTCGTTGAATAAGATCAACAAAGCTTTTTCCAAATTCGAACAAGAACACGAGCGCAAACCATCTCCTGAAGAACTGGCTGATTCATTAGACCTGCCGGCAGAAAAAGTTGCCGACACTCTGCGTGTTTCAGGCAGGCATGTTTCTGTTGACGCACCATTTGTCGATGGAGAAGACAACAGCCTTCTGGATGTACTTGTTAACAATGACTCTCCAAATGCAGACCGGAGTCTGATGATGGAGTCGTTGACCCGTGAAATTCATCGGGCATTAGCCACTTTAACAGAACGTGAAAGTGATATTATTAGATTGTTCTTTGGTATTGGTTGCCAGGAGATGACCCTGGAAGAGATTGGTGAACGATTTGGATTGACCCGCGAAAGGGTCCGGCAAATTAAAGAGAAAGCGATCAGGCGTTTAAGGCACACTTCGCGAAGCAAATTATTAAAATCATACCTAGGATAAAAAAAAACCGCTATTGAGCGGTTTTTTTTTTATAAAAAGGCGTAAAAGATTATTTTGGGATTTAGGCAGCTTCTTAAACAGGTTATTTAATCAACTCCACACTTCGTTTTACAAATTTATCCAGGTTTTCCCCTTTCAACATACCATTTGCCAGTAATGCCAGGTCAACCATTTGTTTTGCCAGCTTGTTCTTCTTGCCAAAATCAGATAATTTGTTCCGCTTGGTTTCTTCCAGTTTTGCAATTTTTGCATTTAGCTCATCCAGTTTTTCTTTATCGGCCTGTGGGATTTCTTCGTCTTTTTTCCCTTCTTTGGCTTTTTCCAGGTTTTCCCTTTCAGCCTTTATACTACTGAGCTCTTCATTCAGCTTCTCAATCTTAATTCCCAGTTTTTTGGTTTTATCCTCCATTACTTTTTTCACCAAAGGGTGGGCTATATTGACAACGAGGTTTAAATTCTCGGGTAAATCACCATAAAAATTCATCCCGCCCTGTATTTGGCTCATATCTTTCATCCGGCGCATAAACTCGTTGCGCGTAATTACTATAGGGCTGCTGTTTTCCCCTAAGTCCTGGAAGTCGACAATAAAAGAAGCATCGGTGTTTTCAGGGCAAACAGCCTGGAAAACCGGGCTTAATTCCTGTTTCTGTTCCCAGGTAAGTCCTTCTTTATCTCCACTATCTTTTTTTATCAGGTTCTCAATAACATCCGAGTCAACCCTGACAAACTTTTTATCGGTAAATTTCTGTTCGAATTTATTAATTAACGGAGTCGACATAATATCGTCCATGATCAGCACGTCATACCCTTTCGATTTCGCTTCCTCGATAAAACTATATTGTTCCTCTTTATGGTTTGCATACAGGTAAATTAATTGTTTCTCCTTATCTACCTGGTTTTCTTTAATCAATTTTTCATATTCCTCGAAAGTGAAATATTTACCATCAGTATTTTTGAAAAGGAAGAACTTCATTGCCCTGTCGTAAAATTTTTCATCAGTCAGCATCCCATACTGGATGAATAATTTTAAGTCGTCCCACTTTTTCTCAAACTCTTCCCGTTTTTCTTTGAAAATATCATTCAACCTGTCGGCAACTTTTTTTGTAATGTGGCTGCTGATCTTTTTTACATTGGAATCGCTTTGCAGGTACGACCGTGAAACATTCAATGGAATGTCAGGTGAGTCAAGTACGCCGTGCAGCAATGTAAGGAACTCAGGGACAATATCTTCTGCCGAGTCGGTTACGAAAACCTGATTGCAATAGAGTTGTATTTTATTTTTCTGTACTTCAATATTGTTCTTAATCTTTGGGAAGTACAGAATCCCGGTCAGGTTAAACGGATAATCTACATTCAGGTGGATATTGAAGAGCGGCTCTTCAGCCATCGGGTACAGCCGCCTATAGAAATCCCGGTAGTCTTCATCTTTCAGGTCGGCCGGTTTCTTTGTCCATGCCGGGTTGGTATCATTTATTTGATTGTCTTCATCGGTTTCAACCTCTTTCCCGTCTTTCCAGTCTTTTTTCTTCCCAAAAATAATAGGGATAGGCAGGAACTTACAATATTTTTCAAGGATATCCCGGATTTTTGCTTCTTCAAGGAATTCGGCAGATTCGTCATTAATGTACATTACGATATCTGTCCCTACTTCATCGCGTTCAGCCTCGTCAATATCGTATTCGGGAGAACCCTCACAACTCCATTTGACTGCTTTGGCTCCTTCCTGATACGACTTTGAGATTATCTCAACTTTTCTGGAAACCATAAAAGCAGAATAAAACCCTAAGCCAAAATGCCCGATTATTGCATCGGCATCATCTTTATATTTTTCAAGGAATTCGTTAGCTCCGGAGAATGCTATCTGGTTAATATATTTTTCAATCTCTTCGGAGGTCATCCCGATGCCACTATCCGAAACAGTGATTGTTTTTTTGCCTTTATCAAGCTTAACCACTACTTTTGAATTTGTTACATCGCCTGCATATTCGCCTTTCGATGCTAAAACCTTTAGTTTCTGAGTTGCATCAACAGCATTCGACACAATCTCACGCAGAAAAATGTCGTGGTCTGAATATAGGAATTTCTTGATAATAGGGAATAGATTTTCACTGGTTACGCCAATTTTTCCTTTTTGCATTTTATTTTATTTTAAAGTTCAACATCTAAATTATGATGCCACTGAATCAAAGTATATGCCAATTACAAAATTGTGACGATTTGTCATTTACATTGCCTGGAATGGGTTAAATACTATTGATAAGGTATTAAAGAAAACTATCTTTGTTGTATCAAAATTATAATCATGGTAAGGTTTATTGATGATTTCTCATTAAAAAGTTATACAACATTTGGTATTGCATGTAAAGCAAAGCATTTTTTTGAATTCACTGATTCGCCTGATTTAGGTGGGTTTCTGAAGTCGGATAAGTTTTGTAGAGAGAAAAAGCATTTTGTATTGGGGGGTGGCAGCAATCTGTTGTTCCTTGAAGATTACGATGGTTTGATTATCCACCCGAATGTGCCGGGGATAGAAATAATCAGGGAAGACAGGCAACATGTGTGGGTTGAAGCAGGAGCAGGAGAGGACTGGGACGAGTTTGTGCATTATTGTGTTGCCCAGGGTTTTGGGGGGTTAGAAAACCTGTCGTTGATACCGGGTAGAGTCGGGGCTGCGCCAATCCAGAATATTGGTGCTTATGGGCGTGAAGTATGCCGGTTTGTTGAAACCGTAAAGGGTTACGACATGAAAACCATGGAGGAGCACCATATTCCGGCAGGCGATTGTAGATTTGCTTACCGTAATAGTATTTTTAAGAATGAATTGAAAGGCAGGTTTATAGTTTTATCGGTAATTTTCAGGCTGGATAAGTTCCCCGAATTTGAATTGGGTTATGGCGGTGTTGAGGATGAGGTAAGAAAACTGGGCGGTGTAAACCTGCAAAATATCAGGCAGGCAATAATCAACATTCGTACAGGGAAATTGCCTGACACAAAAAAGGTAGGTAGTGCAGGGAGTTTCTTTAAGAACCCCGTTGTAGGCAAGGATGTGGCCTCCGGTTTGAAAGAACGGTATCCTGATTTACCTACTTACCCGGCAGGGGAGGGCAGGAGTAAACTTGCAGCCGGCTGGCTGGTCGACCGCTGTGGATGGAAAGGTTACCGCAACGGAGGTGCTGGAGTACATGGGGAACAGGCATTGGTACTGGTAAATTACGGAAATGCCACAGGTAAACAAATATTTGAACTTTCAGAAAAAATACGGCAATCGGTTTTTGATAAATTTGGTGTGCCCCTGGAACGGGAGGTAGATGTGGTTTTCTAATTTTATTTCCAGACTCTGTTAGAGTCTAGTGCATTACGATACCTCCTGGCATTCCGGTTATGCTCTGCCAGGGTGCTTGAGAAATTGTGGTATCCTGAAAAGTCTTCTTTGGCACACATGTATAAATAGTTGTGCTTTTTGTAATTCAAAACAGCCTCAATCGATGATATTTCGGGGAAATTAATCGGCCCTGGCGGCAAACCTGTATTTAAATAGGTATTGTATGGAGAATCGGTTTCCAGGTGCTTGTTAAGTACCCGTTTGATTGTGAAGTCTTTAATTGCAAATTTTAGTGTAGGGTCGGCCTGTAACGGGATCCCACGTTTCAGCCGGTTTATATATAGTCCGGCAACCACCGGTTTCTCCGCTTTTTTTATGGTTTCTTCCTGTACTATCGAAGCAAGGATAGAAACTTCTACAGGGGCCAGCCCTAGCTGCCCTGCTTTTTTCAGGCGTTCGTTATTCCAAAAACGGCCGTATTCAATTTTCATCCGCTTAGCAAAATTTACGGGACTGGTTGTCCAGTATACCTCATAGGTGTTGGGTATGAACATGGCTTTAAATGTTTCTTTGGTAAACCCCAGTTCATGGATTAATGATGAATCGGAGAAAAGCTGCAGGATAGAGGCCGAGTCAGCCAAAAGGTATCTGCTGATGACCCCTGCAAATTCTTCTTTGAACCGGACATTGTTGAAAGTCACCCTGACAGGTTCCTGCTTCCCGATACGTAATATGTTTATCAACTCATTGGTATTCATTCCTTTCTGAAACAGGAAACGCCCCGGTTTTACCGATTCCCGGTAATCCTTCTTTTTGGCAACCCACATAAATGCTTTATAATTTATTAATGCATCTTTTGCCTTTAAGCTGTCAACCACCTGCCGGAATGTTGCATTCTCAGGAATAATAATAATAAGGTCGCTTTTTACATTTTCTTTGAAAATATATTGGAAAAGCTGATACCCCCTGAGCCCGGCAAGGATAAATGCAATTGAAAAAAAGATAATAATATACTTCCCCAGCTTAGGGAACAATATAATCTTATTGGTATTCTTGATAGCCATAAATGGAACTATTTTTATGCAAAAATAAAGGATATTGGGATTAAAACAATTTTAACCTGAATAATTCACAAATTGTCCTATTGCGAAGCCAAACTACTATGATTAAAGGCAGTGCTCACTTTCCGATTTTCGAAATAGCTCAGGCTATTCCTGTGAGTCGAAAACCTGCGCTTACCTGTACTCTTTGTATTTTTACTTCTTATGGCGAAAATTTGTGAATTATTCAGGTTAAGTATTATTTTTACTTCCTGGAAATGAACGATAAATCTTTTATATATGCATCAGGTAAAACTTGCAGAGAATATATACTACCTTGGGTTTAACGACCGCCGTACCCATCTGTTTGAGAATATCTGGCCAATCCCTCATGGCATTTCGTATAATTCATATTTAATTGTTGATGAAAAAGTTGCTTTGGTCGATACTGTCGGGCAGCATTTTATTGATGATTATTTTCAGAAAATAGAAAATATTATAGGAAACAGGAAAATTGATTATTTGATTATTAACCACATGGAGCCTGATCATTCGGGTGCGATAAAACCGATTATTGCCCGTTACCCGGAAATCACTCTGGTTGGCAATAAAAAAACATTTGGGTTTGTTGAGAGCTTTTACCTGAAACCGGGAAATACCTTTGAGGTTTATGATAATGCAACACTCGACCTGGGCAAAAATAAATTGCAATTTCAGATGATCCCGATGGTACACTGGCCAGAAACAATGGTCACATTTGAAGAAACAAATAAGATTTTATTTTCGGGCGATGCTTTCGGAAGCTATGGTACACTTGACGGAGGAATATTTGATGACGAGATAAACCTCAATTTTTACGAAGTAGAGATTATGAGGTACTTCACCAATATTGTCGGGAAATATTGCCCACACACCCGGCGGGCAATGAAGAAGCTGGAGCCGCTTGATATAAAAATGATTGCTGCCACCCATGGGCCTGTTTGGCGTAGCGACCTCAACTGGGTATTAAGCCGGTATGAAAAATGGAGTTCGTATACTACCGACAGGGGGGTTGTGATTGTTTACGGCTCGATGTACGGGAATACACAAAAAATGGCAGAAGTGATTGCCCGCCAGTTGGCTGAAAGAGGTATAACGAATATCAGGGTTTATGATTCATCAAAAACCCACTTATCGTATATTATTAACGATATTTTTAAGTACAAAGGATTTATAGTCGGGAGCTGCGCTTACAACAATGCCTTGTTCCCGAATATTGAAACCCTGCTTTCAACTATTGAACACATGGCGCCCAAAGGGCACCTCCTGGGGATATTTGGCAATTACTCATGGAATGGCGGGGGGGTAAAAAACCTTATGAAGTTTGCAGAAAAGATTAAGTGGGACTTGGTTTACAGCCCGATTGAAGAAAAAGGGGCTCTTAAAGTTGATAAATATGAGGAATGTATCAAATTAGCCGATGCCATGGCAGTTAAACTGCTTGAGATGTAAGGATTAAGAGCCTGTCAACATATCAAAGGGGTACTGATATTGATGCGGGTGATGGCCTTCGTGAACTTCTAAAACCCTTGTTGACTATACCATGTGTTGGGAGTTCGTGGTTCTATCTCAATTCCTGTTTTTTTAATTTCAACTATAAACGGATTACTTGAATCAAAATCATTGCTTGAAACCGGATGCGGCTCAATTCTAGAATCAAATCTTGCAGCTAAAAGCATTAGTTGTACCTGCAAATCAAATCTCTCATCATCATCCAGATTTTCTATTACTAAAGCAATATCAATATCACTTTCAGGTTTATCCAGTTGCCTTGCATAAGAACCAAATAAGTAAGCCTTTAATAATCGCGAATTTTGTTTGGCAATTGAAGCAATATAGTCACTTATATTTTTATTTGTCCTTTTATCCATATCCAAATATACAGACTTTTAAACTCAAATTAATATGCCTATACTTTAAAACCAGCTGACTCCATAATGCCCAACATGAAATCATAGTTGTATGCTTTCAGTTTTGCACCATCCGGCAGTAGCTGCAACAATGATTACCATGCCAACCTTCAGGCTTTTAACTCGCAGGTAATTCAGAAATACCTGTTCCTAAGGTATCTGCGGCGGTAGAAGTCTATATCGTAACTAAAATAGAATTCATGTGTCCCGTTTTGGTACTCACGTATCTCGGTAAGAGTAAAATCAAAAGCATACCCAATGGTAATATTACTTGTAATTGCTATTTGGGTAATAGCGGCTAGTGCATCGCCAGTCCGGTACATCAGCCCTACTTCAATACGGTCTTTTATGTGGAGGTTTGCTGCAATATCTACCTGCAAGGGTGCCCCGATTGTACCTTTTACCAATATTGAAGGTTTGAACTTGAAATTATTGGGTAAATCAATAAGGTAACCGGCAGTCAGGTAAATATGCCTTGTTTCAGCCACCGATGAATAATTATTATAGTTGGCTTTGAAATCATTTGTAATAAGTTTGGGTATTGAAAGGCTTATATAATACCTGTCGGTATAAAGGAATCCCCCCACACCGAAGTTGGGCATGAATTTCAGGTCTATTTCTCCCTGGTAGGCCGGATCGAACCGGTTATCAGGGTAAAGTTTATATGCACTTAGGTTATTGTTGTAATTTACGAATCCGAATTTCACTCCTAACCTAAGGAATAACTTATTTGATAATAACACTTTATATGAATAATCACCAAAAACACTCAGCCGGTTTTCCCTGCCGATCTGGTCGTGGATGATATTAAACCCTACTCCAACGAATTCATTCTTTATGGGGCTGTGGAATGAAATTAATTCTGTTAGTGGCGAGCGGTCGATTCCGGCCCATTGTTTCCTTACCATAGCCAAAAAACCCAACCTTTCCCACATGCCCGCGTATGCCGGATTAATTGATTGCATGTTGAACATATACTGAGTAAACATAGCATCCTGCTGCCCCTTCGCCACCAATGAACCAAGGGAAAGAATTATTATTAAAAAATATTTTTTAATAATCCTTATTTTCATAACCTGTCTTTATTACTCTTTTTATTAGTCACAACCAGTTCTTTTAATGTTTAATTTGAGATCATAACCGTCCCCGAACGTTTTTCGCCATTTCCGAGGTCAAGTACATACAGGTAGTTGCCCGGAGGCAACGACTGACTACCCAGGGTCCAGTTATGACTGGAACTACCATCCCACCATGCTGCTTCGTCACTTCCCCAGTAATCAAGGTTGCCATAGTGTATTTTCTCAAATATTTTATTCCCCCAACGGTTAAATATATACATTGTAGCATTGGGGTAATTCTCAATACAATAAATGCGGAAGTAGTCGTGTACACCATCACCGTTTGGCGAAAATCCTTCCGGGATGTACAATGAACAGGTATTGTCTACATCCAGGTAATCAGGATGCCCGTCTAAATCCATGTCGTCATTACTATAATCCCCGTCACCATTGTTGTCTTCATTTTTTGTCAGGATATTATCGGCATCGTCATCAATATCACGCCAGTCCCTTGTCCCGTCATGGTCGAAATCCTGTAACGGGGAGTTACTCCCTATCGGATTTTGACCGTTGTCACGATTTGTATTCCAATTGACAATGTCATAGGCATCGTCTAAGCCATCCTGGTCGGAGTCGGTTCCATAGGGCAATATATCTGCAATCCCATCGGCATTAATATCGTGCCCCTCAATCGAATCAGGCACATTATCATTGTCTGTATCCAGGTCCAGGTAGTCGGCAATCATATCACCATCTGTATCAATTGGGTCAAATGGGGTTCCATTATTATCCGGGTCGTACGCATCGTCCCAGCCATCGCCATCAGTATCTTTACCCAGGGGAGGTATGTAATCAAATTCGCCCTGCCCTTCAATATTATCCACAATACCATCGTTGTCTGCGTCAATATCCAGGCTATTGGGGATACCATCGCCATCGGTGTCAATACTCCTGTCGCCTTCCATAATATCCAAAATACCATCATTGTCATCATCAACATCATCGATGTCGGGTACCCCATCGCAGTCATAGTCATCGGCAACAACAATCCTGACTGTAGCCTGCCCGCATTTTACCGGGAACCCGTCATCACATATCTCATAAACAAACGTATCAAGCCCTAAGAATCCTTCATCAGCTTGATAATTGAATGTCCCATCGGCATAAATTGTCAAAGTACCGTGCATCGGATTTATAACAGGAACCTGGTTTACTGCAATATTGTCACGGTCAGGGTCATAATCATTTACCAGCATATCTTCGACAATTGGTTTGCACCCGATAACGTATTCATCGTCATTTGCAACAGGTGCAATTCCTGGCTGGCGGACATCGATGTATACTTTTGCCGTATCGCACAGGCTGCCGCATGGAATCCCATCATCGCAAATTATATATATCAGCGAATCGTAACCGGTAAAGCCTGTATTGGGAATATAGGTAATCGTATGGGTATCCCGGTTGTATGATGCCGTGCCGTTTCTTGTATTGCTTAAGATAGTCACTGAAGAGAAATCAAGTTTACCATCATTATCGAAATCATTTTGCGTAATGTTGAGTCCTGATGTTTTATTTTGAGATACAGTAATATAATCATCAATGGCTTCCGGAGCCTCATTGCCTGTTATGGTTACGTTTGAAAGGCAGGTTGAACTGTTAAGGCTGTAGTCGGTTACAGTCATTGACACAACAGTATTGCCAATATCGTTGCAGTCGAATTCAGAGACGTCCAGTTGCATCGAACTAATGCCGCATTCATCGGAACTTCCATCGTCAACCATTGTAGTGGTTAATTTTGCAGTGTTGGTTTCATCCAGTTTAACCACCACATCTTTACAAAGGGCAGTGGGTGCAAAACTATCTACAACCGCCACATTTGCCGAACATGAGCCAATGAGCGTATAGATATCAATCGCCGTTAGATTGACGGTATTGTCACCAATATCATTACAATCAAAATAAGACTTGTCAATAAACATTGATTGTAACCCGCAGTTATCGAATGTCCCATTGTCAACACTGTGTTTTGTTATCGAAGCACTTCCGTTTTTATCCAGGTAAACTGTAATATCCTTACATAATGCTACCGGAGGTAAAACATCGTTTACTTCGACAAATGCGGAGCAGGTTGAAGAGTTCCCTTCCAAATCTGTAAGGGAAACCTGAATCTCCTGTGGCGTTCCGATATGTGAACAATCAAACTCTGAAGGGAAAACCGATAGGGATAAGTCTTCCAACACACCACAATTATCGGTCGAACCTTTCGTAATCTCGATTAAATCAACCTGGGATAATATATGGCTGCCATTGGTATCTATTGAAACATTAATATTGTTACATATTGCAACGGGTGCAATACTATCCGTAATTGTAATCGTTTGAGTACATATTGAAACATTGTTGCATTGGTCGTAAATTTCATAAATGCGGGAAATTACCCTTGGCCTGGTAAAATCATTCAATACTTCAGAAACCATGTTGAAGGAGCTGTCGATTATTCCGCAATTGTCGGTTGCAATGCCGCCTGCTGCAAAAAACTCGTAAACATCGGCAAATGGTGCCGGAACCTGCGAATAACATTCGACCTCCAGATTATCAGGGCAGATGAACTCAGGATTTATGGTGTCTGCAATAGTAATTTGTTGGTAACAAACGGCTGTATTGTTGCATAGGTCTGAAATTTCATAAGTCCTTGTAATTGTTGCCGGGCAGGCAGTGCCATCGGATACTTCTTTTACCAGGCGGAACGATCCTTCATTAATTTCGAAATCATCGGAAGCTGAGCCGTTTGCTGCGGTAAATTCTTCGTAATTTGTATATGCGGGAGGTACCTCATCGATACATTGTACCGTAACATCCTCAGGGCATATTATTTCGGGAGGGGTATCATCATTTATAATAATCCTTTGAGAGCAGGAAGCAATATTGTTGCATGAATCAGCAACCTCGTAGATACGTGTAATAGTTTCGGGGCATGAATTACCATCGGAAGTTTCTTTTACCAGGCGGAACGATGACTCGTCAATTCCGCAATTGTCTGAAGCATTCCAACCGGCAGCAATAAATTCTGCAAAACTTGTAATTGCTGGAGGAATAGCCTCGTTTGGGCCAATTAGATAGTTCTTGTTGCATGTTATTTGTGGCGGTGTTGTATCATTTTTTGTGATAATATGGGTGAATGCCGTTATATTTCCGCAAAGGTCTGATACCCTGTATGTCCTGGTTATAATTTCCGGGCAACTACCGGTTGATTCGGAACTGAATAGAGTAAAGCTGTTTTCATCAATTCCGCAATTATCCTCGGCTTGCCCGCCTGCTGCCCTGAACTCAGAATAGTTTTGATAAGGTAAAGGTATACTGCATTCGGTTGTAATATTTTCCGGGACTGAAGTGAACTCCGGGTCGGTAACATCATGCACTGTTATGGTTTGGGTGTAAACAATTGAGTTTCCACAGAAATCGGAGATGCGGTAGGCCCTGGTAATAATATCCGGGCAACCACCTGTCGACTGCGAATTTAATAATACGAAACTGTTAGCATCAACACCGCAGTTGTCAGATACCGAACCTCCTGCATTTACAAAGTCGTTATACCCATTGTATGGTTCAGGAGCTTCACATTCAACTATTATATCCTCTGGTGTCGATTCAAATTTAGGTGAGACCAGGTCGTTTAATGTAATCGTTTGGCTGAACGTTGCCGGATTACCACATGCATCAAAAATGATGTATGTGCGGCGTATGTTCCTGGGGCAGCTCTCGGTAAGCACTACCTGGCTGAAAAGCCTGAAACTTGAAGTTACCAGTTCGCAATTATCGGATGCTTCGCCACCTGCATTCCTGAATGCTGTATAATTCGCATACGGAGCCGGCAGGTTACAGTCGGAGAATATATTTCGCGGGGTGGAGGTAAACCTTGGGGGTGTATTGTCATCAATAGTGATAATCTGGCGGCAGGTTACTACATTCCCACATGCATCCTCAATGCTGTATGTACGAGTAATAATTTCGGGGCATGTACGGCCATTATTTTCTTCAGAGAGGAGTTCGAATGTTCCCGGTATCAACCCACAATTACTGGAAGCCGAACCGCCTGCATCTATAAATGAATTCAGGTCGGCATACGGAGCCGGCACATCATCTTTGCATTGGAATGTTAGGTTGACAGGGCAATTAATCTGTGCATCTGCATTCTGTAATACGGAAATCAGCTGAGTGCATGAGGTGGTATTCCCACACATATCTGCAATTTGGTATGTACGCGTTATTTCCTCGTAATCGCCATTTATTACCGATGTTTCAGAAATAAGGGCAAATGAGCTTTGGTCAAGTTCGCAATTGTCGGATGCGGTTCCTCCATCGGTTATAAATTCAGAATAGTTGGCGTATGCTCCCGGTACAACTTCATTTGGTTGAATATCAATTACTGCGGGGCAACTGATTGCCGGGTTTGTGATATCATCAATAATTATAAACTGCGTACAGGTTACCGAATTTCCACAGGAATCGGTTATTTGATATGTACGGGCAATAGTATCCTGGCAGGTTAATCCATCGTATACTTCAGAGTCAAGGGTAAATGTGGAAGCATTGATTCCACAATTGCTTGATGCCAATCCTCCGGCATTTATAAACTCATCGTAATCAGTATATTCAGCGGGTACATCGGACAAACATTCAACAGTAATGGTTGCTGGGCAGGTTATTTGAGCTTCTGCATCCAACGAAACAGTTAGTTTTTGGCTGCAGGTTGCTGTGTTGCCACATAGGTCGGCAATTTGGTATAAACGTGTAATGGCCTTCAGATTGGCCTCGGGTATTGTAGTCTCTGATAATAATTGGAATGAACTTTCATTAATAGCACAGTTATCCGTAGCCGGGATACTGGCAATAACCAACTCATTATAGTTGGCATAAGGGGCAGGGACGGCTTCGTTAAATAATAATGATGTGTCAGGGGCACAAGTCAAAACAGGTGCGGTTAAATCGTTAATAATTATTAGTTGTGTACACGTTATAATATTATTACAGGTATCGGTAATCTCATAAGTCCGTGTTATTGTTTCGGGGCATGACAGGCTGTCGCGGGTTTCTGTAATAAAGGCAAAGGTGCTTTCGTTAATTCCGCATTTGCTTGTAGCAGAACCACCTGCCAGTACAAATTCTAAATAATCTGAATAAGCAGCAGGTATCTGCTCCGGGCATTCAACAGTAATGGTTGGCGGACATGTAATACTCTCTTCGGCATCGTGCATTACGGTGGTAATTTGCGTACAGCTGCCTAAATTGCCGCAAAGGTCGGCAATCTGGTAAGTACGTGTAATAACTTCAGTAATATTGACAAGTATTGTGTCCTCATTGATCAGAGCAAACGAACTTTCATTAATCCCGCAATTGTCGCTGACAGTTCCTCCCGCATTGATAAATTCTGTGTAATCGGCAAATGCCCCGGGAACAGGTTCGTATGGTAATATTGTTGTGTCAGGAGGACATGCCATTTCCGGATTTGTAGTGTCATTTACAACGATTAATTGTATACATGAGACTGTATTATTACATGAATCGGTAATTTCATACGTGCGCGAGATGGTTTCCGGGCATGTAAGGCTATCAGTCACTTCAGAAATTAAGGAGAAGGTATTTTCATCTATCCCACAATTACTTGAGGCAGTGCCTCCGGCCAAAACAAACTCACTGTAATTATTATAAGCCGTGGGTATCTGAGTGGGGCATTCTACCATAATAGTTCCCGGGCAGGTAATTGTAGTTTCTGCATCAAGCAAAATATCAATTATCTGGCTACAAGATGCTGCATTTCCACAAAGGTCGGCAACCTGGTAGGTACGGGTGATCTCAATGTTCATTGCGGTTATTACAGAATCTTCGGAAATAAGCATGAATGAACTTTCGTCAATTTCACAATTATCATCAGCATATCCGTTGGCAATCACGAACTCGTTGTAATTTGCAAATGCAGCCGGTACGGATTTGCCCGGTTGAATAAGAGTATCCGGAGGGCATATAATTTCAGGGCTGGCCGTATCATTCACTGTAATAATATGGTCGAATTCGGCAACGTTTCCACAATCATCATAAATACGGTATGTACGTGTAATTATCAGTGGGCAGAAGGCTGTATTGATAACTTCTCCGGCATAGGTGAAGCTGGAAGTATCCAGGCTGCAATTGTCAATTGCCAACCCCCCGGCTTGTGCGAATTCGCTGTAGCTACTATAATACGGAGGGATGTCACATTGCGTGGTCGTATCATTCGGAACCGAAACAAATACCGGATTAATTGAATCAAGGATTAGAATTGTTTGGTTTATTTCAGAAGTGTTACCACAAATATCTTCAATTTGGTATGTCCTTGTAACAATCCCGGCACATCCCGGATCAGGTGATTCTCCTATATATGAAACAGTTACTGTCCCACAATTATCTGTTTCCCCTGTTACATCATTAATGTCTGAAGGAGGAATTTCAGAATAACAAACAAATGGTCCAAGTATAGGTAATGCATCAGCCGTAGGCGCAATGGTGTCATTAATGATGATTAATTGCTGGCAATTAACAACCCCTCCGCAGGAATCAGAGATTTCGTAAGTCCTTGTAATAACCTCAGGGCATGAGTTGCCGTCCGACAGCTCGGAAGTAAGAGCGAAGCTC